>Ga0315913_1006205_pt1 | contig 14464 bp, 10 predicted proteins | sample MpolsnodulesMG_FD_207736 | JGI IMG/M metagenome (GOLD analysis project Ga0315913, IMG submission 207736) | Medicago polymorpha root nodule microbial communities from Los Angeles, California, United States - small nodules | ecosystem: Host-associated > Plants > Roots > Nodule | place: USA... | reverse complement strand
GGCATATGTTAAGAACTCAAAAGTAGAAATATATTTTTAAATTTGTGCATTCAATTAATCAAAAATAAAAAATTAAATTCAAATGCATTGATTACAACAAAATATTTTTACTTTTGACTTATTAACTTGGGCACAAGTTAATATTTTTCTTAATGTACAACTAGAATTAGACTTGCCAGGATGTCTTGAATTTTATCTTTTTTTTTTATTTTTTAAATTCAAACATCTTCGTTAGATAATAGAAGGCATATCCATTCCATGACTTACAACCAACTTGCATAGCATAGCCAACAAGCCTATGTGCTAATCCATTTAGATCTCTAGAAACAAAATTAATGGACACACTATTGAATTCATTCATAAGTACCTTACAATCTAGAATTATCAAAGCAATACAAGCAAGTGAATTTAGTCCCCGTAAATATACCAACTTTTTATTTTGGTCTCTTTAAAATTTTCCTTCAACTTTTAGTCCCTATAAAATTTTCAATCTTTACTTTTGGTCCCTCGTTTAAAGTAAACTCATATGTAGAATTCATATTTTTTAAATGAAATTTTGCAGAAAAATGAATTAAATATGTAGAATTTATATTTTTAAATAAATTATTTAAAATTGAATTTAGAATTTTTTACAAAAACATGAATTAAATATGAATTTTTATATTTTTTGCGGTAACAAAATTCATATTTAATTCATGTTTTGTTAAAAAATTCTAATTTTTTTTCTGGAGTGATTTTTACAATATTTCATACATTTCTGCACAATTTTATTAAAAAAATACAAAAATTTACTTAAAAATAAGGACCAAAAGTAGTGATTGAAAATTTTATAGGGACTAAAAGTTGAAGGAAAATTTTAGAGGGACTAAAACGAAAAGTTGGTATAATTATAGGGACCAAAAACATATTTAACCCTTAAAAAAAATGTACATTTAAACAAAGACCATTAGTATACTTACCTATAACAATAATTATACTCTTTACCCAACAATTTTTGCTCATTCTCAATTGAAAATACCAAATTATCCATGTGTGAGTTAAGTCACGCTAGTGTTAATCTCTACGTGACTTAACTCACGCTAGTGTTAATCTCTGCGTGACTTAAGTCACGCTAAGTCTGTGCAACCAGAAACTTCATATTCCCTAATTTTCTTCATTCCTTCATTCATTCATACATCCATTCAGTCAATTTTATAATTTTTCTCATCATTCATTCAATCAAACATTCACTCATAATTAAAATACGAAGAATAAAGGAATAAAATAACGCAAAATGTCATAAGTAAAATGCAAACGCGCAAGTGTAAATATATTACATCCAAATCCGATAAAATGTCATAAAATAACTACAAAGGTACAAAAGTAATAAAAAAAAATACCCTATTGTTGGTCCCATGGACTCCTACTCCTCCTCCGCGGAGCCGGCACCTCGTCAGACACGGTATAATCGGAATCTCCATTGAGCCGGCACCTCCTAAAAAGAGTGGATTTGAAACCACCTCAGGAATCTCCATTGCATGCTCCACTCTGGCTCTCATGTTGCCGATGATCTGGAATGGATCGAGAGGATGTTTGACCCACTTATGCTTAACAATAACCTCCTAGTAGACATGTCTGGGATCTACATACTCAGGAACGGGAGCAGGGCCGACGATAAGAGGATGTGATACATGGTAGAACCATTTAATGTACCCATTTGAATGCATCCAATCCTTGTCCTCTGGGATAGACTCACCCCTCTCCTGCTGGCTAAGGACATGGACAACAAACTCCAAGAAGGCAATAGCCACCTCTGCTGGGTCAAGAGGCCCAATCGACGTATGAGGTCTGGGAACAGTCTGAACATAGCCGTACTGCCTCAAAACCCGCTTCGGCAAGTGACACACCATCTTTTGTTTACCGGTCATGATCCATCCGGAGTACCAACATACGTCCTGAAAAGGCGTCACGTCTCGTCAGTGCTCGTACGGCCTTCAGATGACATGACAATGCTCCATCGAATCCATCAAGCCTTTGAAGTGTGTAGCATCAGCAAACCCCTTGGGAGGTTTCCATCTACCCACATACGGGTTCTCCCGTTTGTAATCTTCATATTTCCTCATCGATACGACATGTCTGAAGTTAGCTAAAATCCAACCCTACAAACACAAAGGGACAAATTTATATCAGCACACAAGTATCATACAAAAAACTATACATTTACGATTAACTTAAAAAATAAGAAGAAAAAAAATATTGCCACAAGCAAGCTCATGTAACCATAGCAGGCACCAACATGTGAGCTAGAGATAAGAGAAAACTGCTCATACAAGAAAGCAAGTCCCATCCCGCCCCATGACCACTCGCCTAACTCATCCAAATTACGAATCGTAAGCATCCACAACAGATTAATGGTTTTGCTGTTCTTGCCAGCAAAAATATTGTAGCCATGCAAGTGCAACAAAAACGCCTTAACACAGGCGGGCCTAACACGACTCTTATCCTCTTCCTCCTCCTCTGATAAATCCTCCCCCACCAATTGGTTAAACCTATTCAACAGCTGCGCATAACGCTCTTTTAGGGCTATGTAATTGACATGAGTAGTAGAATTATTATTCACCTGCTCCATTGCATCCTCCACCGTAAACAGTAGCTCATTCTCCATCAGCTCTACGCCTCGGTCATGATCTAAGTCATCCTCCTCAATGAGCCTTCTAGCGATGAGGATGTCTAGAAGACACGCCACATCGTCTAGTGTGACGGCCATCTCCCCAATAGGCAGATGGATGTTGTTGGTCTCCTCATGCCATCTCTCAGTCAAAGCACAAACTAGCCCGTGAGATATGCTTTCGTACGCAGTCTTAAGGAGGCGGGTAAGACCGGAAGCATTCACTGGGTCCCAGAACTAACGATTATCTTCAAACGGAAATGGAAGTGTCAAGGTAGAAAGCTTAAGTTTCTTCCCGTGCGAGACATCGGTCATCTTATGCTTCATTTGCAACTGAAATACAAAAAAAAAGTAAAATAAACATGAAATATTCTACGTAAAAAATAAATGTCACGAATTACAACAAACACAGTTAAAAAAAATAATACGTAAAATAAACATGAAATATTCTACGTAAAAATAATTAGTAACATACCATTAAATTAAATAAAGCAATTATAGTTACTACTTTATCGCTCCAAATCTTGTATGCCATGTGTCTACCAAAGTCTGGTAAAAGCGACAACTCATAAGGCCCCCCTAGAGAGCCCCCATTCTCATCCTCCATACCAGGCTTAGCCTGCTGCCGAGGAGGCTGCTCATACTGTTGCTGAGGAGGATGCCCATACTGATACGCCTCCTGATGGCTGATACTGCGGCTGATACCCCTCCTAATACTGAGGCTGATACGCCTCCTCCTGGTAATACTGATAACGATGATGTTGCTCATGTTGATACTGTGTCGGGTCCACCGTTTGGGATGGATCCGTTTGTGACGTTGATCCCCCCGCGTCATCAACCCTATGAAGTCTCGTGCCCCCTTCTCCCTCGACCAGCCAAAGGAGGCGTACTACTTGCTTTTCCCTCCGTGCACTACTAGTAGATGACTCCCTGTCTCCCCTCATTCTGTCAGGCCTCGACCTACGAGGCATCTGAGACGTATCCCTCTAAGACATATATGCACAACATTTCAAAAAGCAAAATATCAATGAGACATTTTCATACGGACATTGCGTCATTTCTAACAATTCAACAACACTTATATTTCGTTAGTGTCATTTCGATCCGTAAACTACCACATTACAGTCAAACTAACTATAATCAACATTAACAAACATATTTCTAACTAATTTCATCATTAACTTTGAAAAAATCAAAAGAAAATTCATTGAGACATTTTAACAAACACCTAGAGTCCATATTTCAATCAGCTTAAAATCAAACAATTTCAAAACCCTAAAACTACCACATTTCACTCTAAACAACATCTAAAATACAATGCCTAACTTAATTCATCACTAACAATCGTAAAAACTAACATGCAAGCTAAATTTATAAAACCTTAAAAATGTTAAATTTCGTCAAAAAATCTAAAATTTCAACAAAAAAAAATGCAATGAAGTAGGATAATCATCACTTACTTGATATTGTGGGAGAAATTGACTTTGAATGGCGCAAGAATGATGAAAATCACACTTGGAGGGAAAAATTCATGTTTTGAGAAGTTGGAAAAATGAAGGTTTGAGTTGTTGTGATGCTCTTAAATGACTTAAGTCACACAGAAAACATAACTAGCATACGTTAACTCACGCAGGAACAATTTCGGTATTTCAGTTGGGAGCAAACAATTTTTGTTGAGCAGAAGAATTCCTATAACAAAGGTGGTGGTGGGCTTCCCTTTAGGGGTCTATATAAAGCCCATTTATCCTTTTGACTTGGAGTATTTTAATACGCGGGTCTATATGAAATGTAATACCACAACTACATGTATGAACCGTCAATATATCTCGTAATTAATAAATATTTTTTTCATTCTTCATGTATTAAATATGCACAAACAACGCCACAAACTATATGCACATATATTATAAAATATGCATATTTTTATCGTTTTCATGTATGAAATATGATTCTTTGAGTCATGCATATCATACGAGAACAAATATTATATACGTAAGAAATACAAATTGTTTGTAAATTTTAACTTCTATTTTATTCATGCATTTTATTTTGGAGAGAAACATTTATGTATTTGTTATCTATCAAATCTTTGTTTTTTTTAAATAAAAAATTGCATAAATATTTTTAATGTTCTATTATTTTATGGATAAATTATAAACTAAATCACTTACCATCTAAAAAATTATTAAGAAACATCAACAACTTTAGGTAAATATGCGGTCCCTCATTTGTTTTCATCTACTATTTTTGCATTTTTTTTCTTCATGATTTGAAAGGATGCCTATGTAAACTAAATTCACCCTATCAACATATATTTATTAAATAGAAAATATTAAATATGTTTTCAGTCGACCTATAGATTATGCAACCTTAATCCTATTACATATTTTAGAAATCAAATATTTAAAAACCCATTTTAGGTTCTAAAGTCCAAACTAGTGCGTCAATAATTATTAAAAAAATTATTTAAAAAATAATAATTATCTAGTACCACAAGAATAAAAATCGAATCACAAATCAAATATTGCAGTAAATGCGAATTAACGTTTTAGTTAAGTGTTGTATTAAAGAATTAATACAAAATTTAGATTAGATTATATAAAATGTAAAGTAAATAAATCTCCTAAAAATGTAAAGAAATTAATCAATGTTTTAAAAAACTCCAATTTGAATGGGCTAATTTAACTTCTTAAAAATTATTTTAAAAACTAGAACCAACATCGAATCAATGAGTCTTGCGCATCACATTGGAGTAAATGTGAATTAACATTTTGTTTAAGTGTTTTTTTAAGGAATTTTTTTATTTAAATGTTGTATTAAAGAATTAACACAAAATTTAGATTAAATAGAGTGTAAAGTAAATAAAAAAAAATCCAAAAAATGTAAAGAAATTAATTAACGTTTTAAAAACTAGAACCAACATCGAATCGATAAGCTTGCACGTCACAATTCAATTGTTTTAGATTCCGTTTATTATGAATTAAAAAATAAGGAATTTTTGCATTCAGTAATTTATATATTATTTTTTTTAGAGATTATATAAAAATCAGAAACTATTTTGTGTTTGTTTATCATGATAAAATCATTTTTTTTAAGTGATTTTTTTTGTTTATATCGGACTACATAAAAAATTATTTTCATTTTTCACTACAAAATCTATATAATAGTATATAAAGAGAATACATATTTTTTTTGTATTTTTTATTATTCCAGTTAGCGTAGTAAAACAAAAGATAGATGCACGCACGCGTCAGCGCAGTAAAAACAAAGGACAAACACACAGAGTGCATGTTTCATTGATAAGAAAAAACAAAACAAAATCACGAGCATATGTGTTTTTTGTGTTGGATTTTTGGATTCCTTTGACGCTTGAAGCTTCCGATTGACCGACTATGGGTAAAGACAGTTTTACCACGCTTCTGTGGTAAGGTTTGTAGGAATTGATTCTTGAACAAAAGATTTTGGTTGGTTTTATAGGAGAAAGTTAAGGGGTAAAATTGTAATTAAAGGTTACATATTGATTGACCTCACTCTCTGCCGACAGTTTTTACTTTTCAATATTACCATCAGATTCTCTCTCGCTTCTAACTTTTTACATATTGAGTTAACTCACGCAGAGTTTATAACTAGTGTGAGTTAACTCACACAGGATTTATAACTAGTGTGAGTTAATTCACGTAACGTGACTTAAGTCACGCAAAGATATTTACGTCTTTTCAACTGAGAGCGAGCAAAAACAGTTAGGTGAATAGCAGAATTCTCTCTCAGTCACTACACAATCCACCTTCCAACAACCCCATCACCCTTAGTTTGGGCTTCATCCATATCCAAAGTTTGTTATGTAGAGTATTTGAAGGGAATTTAAAGAAATGGAAAATCACATTGCTTTATACTCTTGCATTCGTAAAATATAGTATTTTATTTTCATAAATAAAATATAATAACTAGATGTTTTACCCTTTTAAAACCTATGCGCTTTAGGAAAAGTTCAAAATAACAACTAATTATAACAAACTTATCGTTGTCTAAAAAACTATAACAACTTCATCTAATCTAACTAACTTTGAGAAATTAAAGAATAGCTAATCGAGAAATAGTAAGATTATTTGAGTGAAGTATTATTTGAACACTAACTACTAAATTTTGTCTAGAATTATCTAAAATGTTATCCTCTAATACGATACAAAGCCCACCACAATTCCCACAAGCCATAGCAACGGCACAATCAAAACAAGCCGCCACAACCCCAACCACAACGGTGCAATCCTGATAAGCCACTGTAATATGTTAAGAGTCCTACATCAGACAGGACATGGTCTGACAATGTATTTATAAGTGGAGGCAATCCTCACCTCACAAGTCGGTTTTGTGGGGTTGTGTTCGGCCCAACCACGATTTTTAAGATGGTATCAGAGCCTCTCCAAGATCCATTGGGCCACCTGCTATCAAGTTTCCGCTATTGGGCCACCCACCATTTATGTCCACGAACCAAGCTCAATAGTGCTGGTCGTGAGGGAGGTGTTAAGAGTCCCACATCGGACAGGACATAGTCTGACAATATGTTTATAAGTGGGGGCAATCCTCACCTCACAAGCCGGTTTTGTGGGGTTGTGTTGGGCTCAACCACGATTTCTAAGATAATATCCATAATTAAACAAAGAACTATTTATAGCTGCTAACAAATCTTATAAGTTAAGCAACGTTGAACTATAAGAAATTGTAACACCTATAGAAATCGAAAACAAAACTAAAATTCAATTGTAACTAGCGAAATTGTGCCAACGAATGCATTATACATAGTAACTATATATCATGCACATTTTTTTTTTTAAATTTACTAAAAAAAATAAAGAAATCTAAAAAAAATCTAGTTCCTCTTGTATTTAGTATTTACACATGCTATTAACCTTGGTGATAAGGCACACTTCATTGGCTTTTGAAGTTTACAAAAAATCAGGACAGAGTTGAGATTTTTTAAACCAACATTTTCCTTTTTGTGTGCTTTGTCTTCTAGAAAACATGCACAAAAAAACCTTTGATTTAAATTTCGATAAAGCAATTAATTAAATTCCAATTGAATTGACGCAAAATGGGGTTAATATTATATGTATATGCCTAGCAAATTATGAATATGTTGAAACGATGGCTAAATCTGCTCCCACTTCTATATGGTGTATTGATTTGTCCCTCGCTTTATTTTTGTATCAAAAAAGTTACAAAAAACAAGAAACCAATAGAAAAACACACAACCTAGGTGACAATCAATACAAACAAAGCGATTATGCCACCAAATACGTAAATCAAAGATTAAAAGAAGGAGACATCTGGTTTTCATTTTAAAAAATTCATACTAAAACAAAATTTATTTATTTTCATCTTAACTATTTAGGATTTTTAGTAACTGCTAGACCATTTAGATTATGTTTGGATAAACAACTTATTTGCGATTTATAACACAAACAATGATAAGCACTTATGTATAAGTTATTTCTACAGTAAAATAAAATAAAGTTTTCAAAAGCTATCTTGAAAAACTTGTTAAAATAAACTAAAAACAACTTAGGAACATGTCAAAAGCTATTTTCATAAGTTCTCTCAAACAGTCGCACAAAACTTATGTCAATTAATAAACTCAAATAAGCCAATCCAAAGAGTCTCAATCCCACCAAATCCACTTAAAGTATCTTCGCACCATATGCCACTTTTTCATCCTCAATACCTCTCTAATAGTAATCTCTTTGTGCCCCACCTTGAGCTTACTCTTTACAATATGACCTTGCAATTAACAATGACCAACGATCATAGATGTTGTTTGGTGAAACCTTCACCACATCCAGGTATTTCATTGGCCACTTCAACGCCTCTACGCCCCTACCATAGACGAGAATTAGTAGGAGAGAAGATACATCAGTTTCAAGTTTTAAGTCCGGAGATCGAGCGACGTTCATCACATCCCACCTTGGAGTCAAGGGGAAGAGATGCCACAACAAAAAGGGTTTGAGAGGGAGATGAAGATTAGAGAGGAGGAAGGTGAGATCAAGTGTTGGAGTGTTGAGAAATAATATCAAACGAAAGTACTTGATCTAAAAATGATTCACCATGAAGCACACAAAATACTTCACCCTAGAAGCAGCCTTGCTATCTTGTTTCAAGTACAAAATCTTTATAAAAGCATGAAACAAATACAAACTACGGGAGACTAATTCTGTTATTAAAACATTGAAAACAAATTACGCCAAATAACTTTTTTTTCTCCTATTATTTGAGAGATGCATTTATTGAGTGTGATGACTACCTTTAAGTCATGACCAAATTGCAGCAAGTGATATATTTTCCCAACCCTTTCAATTATGAAATTATCCACTACACAATGTTCAAGAGGTACAAGGGGGTCTCACATCACAATCTTCCAACTCTATTTGTTTCTATGTCAACTTCAACAAGTGTGTTTTCAGTAAAGGTTTCATTAATTTGTTTTTCTTTTTAACATTGTGAGACTACGTTCAAAATTAGAAAGTTGATAAAGAAGATGAGAATCAACAACACTATCAATATGTCTTTTTCTATCATATGATTTATATTTTGCTACGTTTTTTTCCTCGTCAATTTTACTTTGCTACCTTTTATCTCTAGTTATTCCTTTTTTTTGTTAGTCAATTTTATCTTAGGTTAGTGGTTGGTAAAGTGATATCAGAAACTCAATCAACGTTTGTAAAAGAAAGACAGATTCTGGATGGGGTTCTTATTGCGAATGAGGTGGTGGATGAAGCTCGTAAATTGAAAAAGGAGCTTATGCTTTTTAAAGTCGATTTTGAAAAAGCATATGATTATGTTGATTGGAGTTACTTGGACGAGGTGATGAGAAAGATGACTTTTCTGATTTTATGGCGGAAATGGATAAAAGAATGTGTATCTACAGCAACAACGTCCGTTTTAGTAAATGGCAGCCCTACAGATGAGTTTCCGTGGTCTTCGCCTAGGTGATCCTCTGTCCCCTTTCTTATTCCTGTTGGCTGCGGAGAGGCTAAATGTTGTGATGTCAGCGATGATGACTGCAAATTTATTTGAGGGATAAAGGGTGGGGGCGCAAAACACTATGGTGGTTTCCCATCTTCAGTTTACTGATGATACTTTATTATTGGATGTTAAGATTTGGCAAATGCCCGTGCTTTACGTGCTGTGTTATTACTATTTGAGGCTATGTCCGGGCTGAAGGTTAATTTTAACAAGAGTATGTTGGTTGGTGTGAATATCACTGAGTCTTGGTTGGTTGAGGCAACAACTATTCTGAATTGTAAAGTAGGGAAGGTGTCATTCTTGTATTTGGGTCTCTCTATTGGGGGTGATCCTCGTAAGTTAGCGTTATGGGACCCTGTGATGCATACCATAAAATCTAGACTGTCGGCTTGGCAAAGTCGGTTTCTTTCTTTTGGGGGCCGTTTGACTCTTCTAAAATTCGTCCTGACCTCGATGTTTGTCTATGCTCTTTCTTTCTTCAAAGCTTCGTCAGGTATAATCTCTTACATCGAATCTTTATTTAAATTTTTTTTTGGGGTGGGAGTGAGGTTCTCAGTAAAATTCATTGGATTGGTTGGAATACTATTTGTTTGCGTAAGGAGGAGGGAGGTTTGGGGGTTAGGCAGATGAGAGAGTTTAATTTATCTCTTTTAGGGAAGTGGTGTTGACGGATGTTGGTTGATAGAGGAGGTTTTTGGTGGAGAGAGGTGGCGAAGTTTAGAGATGGGATAGGTGAGTAGGGAGAGGGTTGGTTTTCCGGGTCGGTGTTGAGGAAGGTGGGGGACGGGGAGAACTCTTCATTTTGGATGGACAGGTGGGTTGGAGATGTTCCCCCTTGTCGACATTTTAGTCGGTTGTTCAACTTAGCGGAGAACAAGCTGGTTATTGTTGCCTCTATGTTCTCTCTAGGTTGGGAGGAGGGCGGAGGAGCTTGGCAGTGGAGGATGAGGTTGTGGGCGTGGGAGGATAAGATGTTAGTGGAGTGTAGGGCTCTTATTTCTAATATTTCTCTGCAGCCTAATGTTTCAGATAGTTGGCAGTGGCACCCTGACCTTGTCGAAGGCTATTCGGTGCGCTCAGGGTATGCGATTCTTACTTCTCAGGATCACCATGTGTTGGATGATGCTCAGAGCTTGATTTGGCACCCTCAGGTGCCGTTGAAGGTGTCGATTTTAACTTGGCGCTTGCTTCGGGACAGATTGCCAACCAAAATTAATCTTCACGATCGGGGCATTCTTCCTATCACAGACATCTCCTGCGTTGGGGGGTGTGGGCATATTGAATCTGCAAATCATCTCTTTATTCTTTGTGATTTTTTTGGTGATATATGGCAGCAGGTGTGGTATTGGCTTGACTTCTCAGGAGTCGACCATCAAAATATTGGTATTTGTGCTCATTTTATTCACTTTATAAACTATTTAGGCGGTATGAATACTAGACGCTCTTTTCTCCAGTTCATTTGGCTCTTATGTGTTTGGCTTATCTGGAAAGAGCGTAATAATAACAATATCATCACTCCTATTGAGGAGCTAGTGGAAAAGGTTAAGTTCCATTCTTATTGGTGGTTGCGTGCTAATAATGCCGCTTTTGTGTATGGTTGTTACAGTGGCGGTCGAACCCGTCGTTATGTTTGGGTATCGACTAATGCGTGCTTGTGTTTTTTTGTTCCGTTACTTTTGACAGATACTTTGTTCGTTTAGCGTTTCTTTGGCACGCCTTGTGCTAAAGAGGCATTGTGTTTTGGGGTGAATATATATCATTTTACCTTCTTAAAAAAAAATTATTGTTGCATTTAATATGCGAATACGATTATACCCCTTATAAGGGAAATATATATTTCTTAAAAAAAAAAAAGAGGGAAATATATTTAAATATATAGCACTACAAACAGCAATGGAGTTATTTTAGAACTATAGATTGTTGTATTATTGACATTATATTCCAAAAATTAATTCACGTTATAATATTCTTGGAAATTATTCTGCTGACATATTGGACTTGAGAGTAAAACGGTTCATAATATTCTTTGTTGATGATTACTGTCTAATTTTATAAACTAACTCAAAATATCCCAATCATAAATGGAGCCACGCAAAACTGATCTTATCTTATTCTAGTTAACCTCACCAACTAATTGCTTAGGTGTCATCCATTAGGAATCTCTATAAAAAATTTGCACATAACTTTTGCCTAGCAAACAATTTATTAGGAAACAATTTCTATATCCATTAGGAACGCATGCTTCTGAAACCGCGTTTTCTTTCCAATATGGTGATCACTTTTTGGTCAACATAAACAATTCATATTCTTTTGACTACTAAACAATTTATATTTTTTTTTCTGTTACAATTTATATTGTTCATCATATATGAAAACTAACATTTTCATTTTGCGCTGTATAATCAATTTTCCCTTCTAAATTAACGTATGCTATTTCACTTTGCTATGACAATGAAAAATCTATCAATACACCCATCATCTTAAAATGAATAAACCCATCAATACACCTTTCATCTTATATTTACCACTTTGCATCTATTTTAAAGTATGTTGTTTGATATATATTAATGCATTATTTTGATCTTTAATATATTTAGCTATTTATTAGTAAAACTTATAAAAAGTTAATATTTTAAAAATATTCATATAAACAACCATCTTATCAACATTTTGAGGATGTTAACATGATATCTTTTAAAATTTTGAAGGTTTCTCTTTCATGAGAATGTTGCTATAACCATCACTCTTTTGCTCCTCACTAACTATTTTTTTGCATTTAATATATTTTAGGACATTGTCATTTTGAGGGATATGTAATATTTTAAATGAATGTCATTTTTATTTTTCAACGTTGAGTCAATTACTTTTTTTTTCCTTCTAAACCCTCTACTTATTATTAATACACTACTTCTAAAATATTATATTTCATTTTGTATCTTTGATGATGAAAAACACATGAATAGTTAATAAAATTAGTTTTCATATTTCTTAGCCAATGTTTGGTTCCACTTCTAAAGCAACCATAATTGAATATGAAAGTGTAAAATTAATTTTGATATGTTTAGTTGCTCTTGATTAAAATTTATTTTATCTTAAGCATTAATTCTAATTCAAAATTAGGATTTGTAGTTTAATTTGTATACTAAAATTTACTAGTGCGAGTGATTTGCATTTTTAAAAAAATCATAAAAAACTGATTATTGGGATTCAAACCGGAGTCATTAAGGTGTAACAGACCAACTTAAGTCATTGTAGTATTTTATACAGGGGTTAATATGTCTTTACCCCCTATAATTTGGGCGAGTTTCAATTTACCCCCTGTAAAAAAAAAGTTTAGATTCCAACCCTGTAAAATAAGATTCTTTGATTTTATCCCCTGACCCATGTGACTGCACAGAATTGATGACGTGGCGAGCTGGCATGCTGACTGTATAAATAATTTTGTTTTTCATTTTTTTTAAAGGTACACATGGCATTTGTGCCTATTTTTTTACACAGTGGTGTGCCACTTTAGTGTCCATTACACACGTGTCAGGTTTTAAAAAAATTAAAATTAAAATAATTACACAGCGGTGTGCCACGTCAGCTTCTGGATGGGGTCAGGGGTGTTTTGTGGAGAATCTTCATATTATAGGATTGGAATCTAAACTTTTTTTTTTACAGGGGTAAAAACATATTAACGTTTTATAAATTTTAGTTTCACATATTTAGTATATGTAGTAATTTATACTTCATCCGTCCCATGTTAAATAATACTGTCAATCTTATCACATATATTAATGCATAATTTTGATCTTAAATAACTTTGTTTATATATTAAAAAATTATAAAAACCCGAGAATACTTTCTTTCATAATTTAGCTACTCCAAACCAACATTTCATGAAATTAACTATAGTTAACTGTTTCTTTCAACCTTTCTACTCATTCATTCACACACCTTTTTGCTCATTCCGACACTTCCTCTGAATCACCTTCACAGTTTCTTTAACAATGGCGACAGTGAAGAAGAAAAAGTTTGTCGATTTTAGCTCTGAAGGGGTGAATAACCTTCCGACTCTTCCTCTGAAGTGTCGTGTAGTAGTACTTGATCCTAAATTTGCTGAAAATACTTGGAAGATTCTAGAACTTACTGTTCACAATATTTGCAATGGCAATTTGAATGGTTTTCACTTTGAAGAGGTTTACAGGTTTGTTTGTTCATACTCACAATCACCTTCAAGATTTTTCGTTTCAAGATGATTTATAGTTTTGATTGCCATTTAAATAAATAAAAAAATTAGTTTTTGATTTTAATGTTTATATATGATGCTATATCTTTGATGATATGGATGACTATGTGTCTTGATTATGTGTGATTTTTAAGTGTTGTTGTTCTAGGATTACATTTTAATCTCTGTGGAATTTGAGGATTAAGTAGGTTTTGAATCTTAAGTTACAAATGCAGGTTTATGTTTTTGTGTATCTGTGTAAAGCACCGACACTTCCGATCGAAGGCATGGCTGTGTGGCGTCCAACACAGTCAATGTCTGACACCAACACGACACTGGAACATGTGATTACATTGAGTTATGTTATGTCATTGTCTTAAAATTTATCGGCGCCCATGTGCCAGTGTATGTGTCGTGTCCACGTATCATATCAGATATCAGAAATAATAGGATCGAATAGATGTAGATTAGCTTCATTATGAATTGTATTGAAAAAGATTAATGAATGAGTACATGGTTGGTCCTTTTATAGACCTCAATTACCCTAACTACTTGTAACTAACTATAGTTCTCTCTAACTAACATTTAAC
>Ga0315913_1006204_pt1 | contig 14464 bp, 7 predicted proteins | sample MpolsnodulesMG_FD_207736 | JGI IMG/M metagenome (GOLD analysis project Ga0315913, IMG submission 207736) | Medicago polymorpha root nodule microbial communities from Los Angeles, California, United States - small nodules | ecosystem: Host-associated > Plants > Roots > Nodule | place: USA... | reverse complement strand
TGAGTAGTTAGCGTTGGAGAGGGAAAGAGATTCATTTGGAGAGAAAACATTGTGATGGTTGGTTTTGTTGCAACCATACAACACTTTCTCTTTCAGATTCTAATTGCTTATGGAGAAGACGAGAGAACCATTCCTTTTCTCTCATATTGTTCTATCTTAACCGTTAATATCAGATTTTTGTAAAATTAGTTTTATAATTATCAGTTGAATTAATTAATGGTCAACCATCCAAAAAAAAATAATCTATTATTTTATCATTAAATTAAGGCTAAATTGCATTTTTGATCCCTTAACTATTTAGGTATTATCGTTTTGGTCCCTTAATTAAAATTCGATTTATTTTTGTCCCTTAACTTCTCTCTGCTACACATTTTGGTCATTTCCGTTAGTTTTAATTCAAAAACGTTAGGTTTTCTTCATTTTCTTCTTGAATTTTTCTGCGATTTTTGTTGTTGAAGGTTGATGGAGATGATATGAAGATGAAAAAGAGGAGAAGAAGATGAAGAAAACCTGACGTTTTTTTAATTAAAACGAACATAAAAAACCAAAATGTGTAACAGAGAGAAGTTAAGGGACCAAAATAAATCGAATTTTAATTAAGGGTCTATTTGTTTCTACCGATAGAGGGAGGAAAGATTGTGAGTGGAAAGAAAGAAAGTGGAAAGGAGAGGTTTCCATAGTTTGGAACACCATAGAGAAACATAGAAAAGAAGCATCTTTGATGGGCCCACACCAAAATTGTTTCTACACTGGATTGAGCAGAAAGTGGAGAAGAAACTCATTTTAAGATGAAAAGTCACAAATACCCTTACTTTATTACCTTTATAATGTTCATCAGTTTTTTTAATTTCCAGTTTTTTAATTTCGGTGAATGGCATTTTTGGTGAGTGGCATTTTTTCCATTCCTATGTTCTTATGTTTTGCATTATTTTTTTATTTGGTACATTTTTTTGGGTATAACATTAAATATATATTAATATAAGTAAATACATATTAATTTAATATGTGGGTAGTTATGTAATTTACTAAATCTAACATTTTTTAATTTTTTAATTTTTATCTTTCTTTCCTCCTCTTTCTCTTATACCAAACAACTAATAAAATCATCTCACTTTATACTCTCATTCCTTCCTTTCACAATCTTTCCTTTCACTTTCTTTCCTTCTACTTTTTTTGATCAACCAAACATAGCCTAAGGGACCAAAGCGATACTACCTAAATAGTTAGGGGACCAAAAATACAATTTAGCCTTAAATTAAATGAGATATGTTGTGATTTATTGATCAAATGATGAAAAAGACACTTATGCATGATACAATATCATTCTCCAGAACAATTCAGCATTTGTTAGAATTCATTAATCATTTAAGTTCAACCACTTGATTAAAGATGTGTTATTTACATAGACAAAAATCAGACATTATATCTTACATCGTATAAAATACAACATCAGATGAATGTGGTGTCACAATCATGGAAAGAGAGAGAGTGACAAGAAAGAAATAATATTCACTACCACAATTTTGGCTTTTAATAGCATACGTTTAATAGCGCTTCTAGGTAAATGCTATTGAAAATGCAACTTATAGACCTGTTATAGCACTTTTCAGAAAGTGCTAAGAAAAACATGTGAAAAACTAGGGTTAGATAGCGCTTTTCTATAAATGCTATTATTTTGGTTCACACTAATAGCGCTTTTCAGAAAATGTTATTGATGAAGGGGGTATAGATAGCGTTTTACACAAACGCTATTGTTTGGCCTTCATGAAAAAATGGCGGACTCTTTTCAGTCTTTTAATTTTCGCGCACAAAGGGATTAACCTGGGCCCACAGAATAAAACAAAAAGAACATAACGCTTTTCTTTGTAAAAAAAAACGAAAAAAGAACAAAACGCTTTCTGCTTTCTCCATCGTGCACAACGCTTCTTTCCTCCGTCACCGAACCTTTTCATCACCGACGAACTACTTCATGCTTCTCCTCCATCACCGAACTCCTTCATCTACCTCTCAATCGCGTCATCTTCTTCTCAATCACTCTTCTGATTCTCTTGTACTGTTCCTTTACTGTTCACTTGCTTTGATTTTGAGTGTATAATGATTTTGTTGTGTTGAACTGTATAAAGATTTTGTTCACTGATTATGGACCTAAAGATTTGATTTTTATTTCGGATTCAGCATTTTTTTTAGAGTGAAATACTAAATGGGTCGAACTGTTTTTTTGTTCTTTTTTTGGAAATGAAGCTTGTTTTTTGATGGGTTTTGTAATCAAAATTAGGGTTAAGCCTTGTGTGTTATGGTTTAGCTAAAACTGATATCTTATTAGAGTAATTTATTTTGTTTATTTGTTGAATTTCAATTTTATTTGATTTTCTGAAATCGTATGGTGTAGGATTTATATTATTTTTTGTTAGTTTTTCTACGGTAACTGAAATTGTATTCTATTTCTCTTATAGATAGATGTAATGACTCTTGTATCATCAATCAAAATATGATCTCACTTCAAGAGTAAGATCGATAGGTTATGTTTTCATGTATTTAAAGTAGTACATTTTTAGATATTTTGTTTGATCTTTGGATATCATATAATTCTGGATGGAGTCAAAGGTTTTTTTATTGGGAATACAATCGATAGGGTTCTAATTGGGCATTTCTGGCATCTTTAAGGTGTAGTTTTTTGGATGCTTCTGCTGTTTAAATTGGGACTTGTTCAGTAGTTTTTGTGACGGGTTTGTACCATTAGCACTGGGTTTTGGTTTTGGTGGGTGTTCGTAGGGGTTTTTGACTTAGGGGTTCCTTGTCTATACGGAACTTTTGTTAATCCCGTCTCCCATATTAGCCTAATTTAAAAACAGACAATTGTAGCATACATCATTAGCCTAGAGAGGGAATTTTTATGTTATGTTTGACTTTCCTAGTTTGTATTGTATTTCCTAACTCTCTTTCATAAGCAAACTTCAGTTGAAGCCTTGTTGTTGGCTTAGGAATATTCAGCCCTTGGTACCCCAAAATCACACTTATTTTTATTTACCATAAGCTTGTTTTGTTGCAGCATTTCAAAAACAATCCTCAACGTTAGGTGTACCCTTTCCTAGGTTCGTATTAATTCTTTTTTCTACTTTGTTTTGTTTCTTGATTTCGATTCAGTTTTCTACAAGTTCATTAATATTCTGTCATATCTTGTCATTTTGTTTTTAATACAGTAAAGTAGTAGCCGTGATTTTACACAATTTGTATATGTTTGGTCTTTGTTGATGTGTATCGCTTCTATTGAGTAAGTGATGGAAATGGCTTTTTGTTTTTTTATTTTTGGAATCTGAAGTCACTTTATTCTGGTGAGGCGTTAAGGGAACTTGATTAAAGAGGAGCAGAGGATTTTTCTATATCTTTTTGTACCTATGAGGTGATTTTGTTAGCATTCTTCTATGTCAGAATTGAGTGCAATGGTCCTGATTTAGATTTAGGTCTAAGAACTTGTATGAATGAGTTGATATCATTTTTAATATCAAATTAATTCCTAATTTTTATACACTACGAAAGAGTATTAATGGTTTGGTAAACAAGGTCCATGCGATGAATATTACAAGTATAATTCCTGAGTTATTCGTCGAGAACTTGATCCTTGGAATACAACTATTTTGTAGACCGTGTATGAACTTACAAATTCCATATCCTGGGTTTACTAATGTGTTGTTTTCAACACGAAATTTACTAAAGTTGGAATGTTTTGAATGATTGTTTTTTAGTTTAAAAGAGCATGAAAACATAATGACAAAGTATGTGTTGTAATTGAGCACCCTGATGTAATTTCCTTTGCTGAAATTGTTGTTACCATCCCAATTGTACTCTTATTTGCCTTTTCATTTGCTTCTAATTGGTTTTCTTCTTGTTAGTTGCAGCCTCAATTACTTGCTACTGTTAAGTCTGTAGCACATATGAATCAGCATGTGGTTCATATGATTATTGTGATAGAACTACTCAAGGATTTGCTCAAGAAGCCTACTGCTGATAGTTTTGAAGTACTTGTTGGTTTTGTCACGTAGAGGACTCCATGCTGAGTATTCCCTTTAACTATATAGTTATCATGTGTTTAGTGTTTTGTAGATATGAACGTGCCCTTTTCTATGGTCTTCATTTTGAGTATTTATTATACTTATGAATCCTAGCTTTTATTTTTCTTCAGTGTGCATGAAAACATGGTAAATATAGGTGATTGGGGTAAATAAGACAATGGTATTGAACTATAAAATTACTAGAAGATATGAGGTGTCTTGAACTATATATAGATTTTACTTAGTCTATAAGAAAATTAATGCATGTACAATATACGTGGCACAATTCTAAGGGTAGACCAAGAATTTTGGTAAGCTTGTTTATCACACTACTAAGAAGAGAGCTAGTCGACCTCAAGGTATATTACCTATTTGGTTTTGATTTCATGTTGTTGAAATGAAGGGTATCTTAGAGTGTTCCAATTTGGTTGGTTGCTTGGAGGAGTTATCTACTTATGCTTTTAATATTTGAGAAGAATGTTTTTAATTTTTTGTATTCTATGAGTAGAATATGGATACTTGGCTTTTAAAACAACTTTGCCACTAAAAGTCATTGACTCATGTAGAGAAGTTATATAAGCGTTAATGGAAATGTTTGATAGAAAAAAAGCTAATTTTAGCTTATACTTGAAACTATTATCTAGAAAGTCATAGAGATTAGGCTTTAGAGGTAGAATTGAAGACATTGCATGAAACTATCGACAGCTTTTTAATCTTTTTGTGTGGTTTATCATATTAGTTGCTGAAGCTTCTTATCCTTTTATCAAAAGAGAATTAATTAAAATACTATGTGTTTGTTGTTTGTGGCCTTGAGATAAAGAACAAACACTACACAAGACAAATCTTTTGACCAAACCCTTCTCTCTCAAGACATTATTGTCATGCTCTTCTTAAGCATAGATAGGTAACATACAAATTTACTTTTTATATATGTTTCTATTAAGACTTTGTATTGATGATGAAGCTGATGCCAAATTTTGAGATTATATAACTTAAAATTGTGATGAAACTCAATCATGTAGAAAATGATAAACCTTTTGCCGCTCCTATGTACAGTTATGTCTTCTGGTTATTTTTATTTTTTTCACTTTAAAATACAGGACCATTTTAATGGGACAATTCTCAAGAATGTGACTAATTTCTCAACAACAATTGGAGAATTATGCTTAGTTGATAAACGTCAGAGTGCCAAAGTATGGACTGCAATGTTTGTGATGGTGCGTGACATTTTATACTCATTGATTTGCTTATTTCAGATAAACTTGAATTCATTTCATTGATTATTAGGGCCATGTGATGGTATTGCAATGTTTATGAAATCTTTCTTTTGTCTCACGTATATGGTTCTGCAGAAAAGAAAATGATGTTACTAGTTTAATTTAAGATTCACTCATCAAGTTTAATGTTTCTTCCCATGAATAATCTTAAATGAATTAATATTTTTTACCAAACTTATGATTAGTAGAATTACTCCTTTTTCGTTAGTTATTCAGTATATATGTTTTTGAAGTTTTGTTTATTTCTCAAGTTCATGATACTAATTAAATGCCTAAATATGAAATTACGACAAGTGTTTATTTGTCGAGTTCTGTTGTTGATTAAATGCCTAAATCTAAAACACGGGCTTATGTTGTCCCACCTAAGTACGTACTAATTTTTTTTTTTGGATAATGCTCTAGATTGTGTGGATTTTTTGTCCTTATCAATTTCTAAATCATCTATGTAGTATGACCACTAGATTCTCTTGTTTAATATTCATTGGTTGTTACTTTGTTTTTTGATTCGTTGTATCTTTGTTCATAGTATTTTCTACTCTTGCAGCTCATAACACTTGACTCATTATATCAATTTAATTAAGGAAAATAGTATTTATAGCGAAAGCTCCTCACGCAAAATTGTCCCGACCTGTATTCCACCAACAATCCGTGATTTCCGCAAAGCTCTCTCTTGTTATTGGATCTGTTTGTTACCCTTTATTCCTCAAGTAAGTTTCTTGCATCTCTAGATGTCGGATATTATACGACACAGGAGATAATGTTGTTGGTAGATTTATCAACTAGATGTCGGATAGCTTGTCACGAGTCCAGTTAAATTTAGGTGTTTTTTTGTTGGTAATTGTGGCTGTTTTTAGGTGCTTTATTTTTTGTTTTTGTAATTGTGGATTGATTATGATCAATTTGTAATGAGATTATCATGAATGCAATTGGTTATATTCATATTTCAGTATCTTATTATAAGTTTTAGATTGAAGATTTAATTATAGTGTTTTTTGTTGTAGATTTAAATAAGAAAAATACATTACTTTTATTAGCGCTTTCAGTAAAACGCTAAGAAATGCCTATTTGAGTAGAAGAGCTACAATAGCGCTTTTAAGAAAGCGCTAAGAAACGGCTGTTAGAAAACGAATTTAATAGCACCAGAATAAGGCTATATTAGCGCTTATCTGAAAGCGCTATTGAAGCATTGTTATTTAATAGCGTTTTAAAAGCGCTATTATAGGGTTCTGACCTATAATAGCGGGGGCTTTCTTAGCGCTTAAAAAGCGCTATTAAACGCAAAAATGAATGCTATTAAAGGGGGTATTTTGTAGTAGTGATTAGAGTTGAAAATTGTGTAAACATGCGGAATTGGTGTGAGATTTTGTGTCCGATATGCATTTTTGTTTATTAAATAGAATACACAGATCACACAAAACCAAATATGGTTCTCCTAAAAAATCAAAGAAGGTTGAGTCCAGGGGTAGGGGACAAAATTTTACAACATGGCAAATCAAAGTTTATATTTTTGCTTTTTTTTTTTTCCTTTTGATATATATTTTTTTTGTGTATTGTTTTGTTTAAATTTTTTTTATAAGAGAGTTATCTTTTAAAATGTAAAAGACTAAATCGTTACTAAAAATTTAGTTAATAGACCACAAGAGTGCTTAAAATATATTTCTAAAATAATAAGGCTTGTTTGATTGCTAAAATTTGTTTAAAATCTCTTTTCATTTAATAGAAGTGACTGTGTCAAAAGTGGTGTCTTAAACAGTATGTTACCTAGTAACAAAAATAAAGAGTATTTTTTTTTTTTGAGGGAACAAAAATAAAGAGTATGTTACCTTGCAAAAAAAAAAAGCATGCTAATAGTATATTCGGGTAAAATGAGGTTTTTTTTATATATTTTTTCTTAATTTAAAAACAAATTTTATTTAACTTTCAAAACTACAAAATAAGTTTTATAATTTTTTTTGTTTTATCGACAACACTTCAAGGTCAATGGCCGCCGAGTACCACCCCAACCATTGTTGACCACTTCCTCAACTATTGTCGACCACAACTCAAGTCATCGACGATCACCTCCGACCACCATCGGTCTGACCATCATCAACCACCACTCTAGCCATCACCTTTGATAGGTGCGACCACCTGGTCGTGATCATCACTCTGAAAGTTGTTTGTTGCCAATTCCATCAATCATCATTTACAACCACTGTTATTAAAATTATTGCCAAGTAAATTATTATAAATTTTAAAATTGTTTTTAGTTTTTTAAAATAATTAAAATTTTATTGTAGTATATTTTTTAATATTAAAAATATAGACTAGATTTTAATATTAAAACTATAGGTGTTATCAAGATAGTTCTTGCTTCATGATGGTAGATGTGTATGTATATCTAGGCTTCTTTATTTTTTTTGTTATTTATCCTTCTTTTTATTAAAAATGAGTATGAAATTATAATTATTATTAAAATAAAATATTAAGATTTGAATGAGTTCGTATTTTATAAATTTAGTCGTTAATTTTTCGATGATTTTTTTTTTTTACTTCAAAGGAATCTCTTAGTTTTTCAATTTCTCTAATAAGAGAAAAAAAAAAGTTAAAAAGATGAAAGAGAACATGTTGGTGCATGCACAAAATCTAAAGTAAATAGACAAGAGAAACACTGAGAAAAAGATAGGACTAAGAACGTATATATCAAAATGTAACATAATTAAACAAGTACATATGGTACATGACACCAAAATTTTTGGAATATAGTCTTTGATTCTAACTCTGAAAAGACCGTCTAAATTTGATAGACTTTAATTAATTTATAGTTGATGCTTGAAGTCTAATTTGCTTATTGAATTTCTGAATAAACTCTTCCACCCTCTTATTGAGATCCTCATTTGACATCTTAGAAAACTCATTTTCTTCTTCTATTTTTGGTTCTATCTTCATAGACTCTAACCTTCGTACTGAGTTCCTCCTTTCATCAATCACAACATGCTTGGCTCTATTGTGTCTATAAGATTTACTTCTTCGGTAGATTGATCTTGTAGGAAATGTTGCTTTCTCTAATTCATGTTCCTTATGACCATCATCAACATCTACTTGCAATTGAAGTGTTGACTTCTTCTCATTTGCACTATCATCACTAGTACTAATTTTCTTTGGTTGATTTTGTACCACAATTTCCAAAACACGTTCGGGGACAATTGTTTCTTTTTCCTCTTGCAAGAGCTTAGCATCTAGCTCTTGGTTGGAATTAATAATACATTGCTTATCAACTTGTAATTCTTCATATGTTGGAATTGATGAGACATGGTTTCTTATTTCTTGACTATGTTTTACATACTCTTCATGGAGATCTTGTTTTTGTTTGGATGAAGAGAATGCTTCATAGTCAATAGCTATGATGAGGATTAAAGTGTTGGACATGATAAACCAAAATATGTTGTTGTTCAAGAGAGTATAAGGAGAAAGGTTGAAGATATAGAAGATACATATGTAGATGAAAAGGGAGAAAATAGAAGCAAAGAAAGATAAATTCTTTGCTTTATTAGGGCTACTATTATTTTTTAGTTTGTAGTCTTTGATACAATCTTCCTCTAGATATTGTGATTTGGCCATGCTAATTTAAGGCTAGAAGATTGAGATTGTATACTATAAAAGTATGAAATTGTATGAAGGTTGAGATTTGGTGGGAGTTGGAAATGAAATGAAATAGAGCTTATATATGTGCTTGGATTGATGATTATTATTATTTGATTGAGTATATATCAAATGATTGATACCCTACATTTACAAATATACCCTCTTTTCTCTCTCTTGTGGCAAGTTTTCCTTCTCTTATATAATTTGAATAATCATTCAATGAATTAAAAATGTGCCAGCTATATAACATGGTGAATAATTTAAACCCTGTGATGTGTTTGAGTTGAACATATCTTGTATTCAGCAGTATTTGTTGGAATTTTCCTATTGCTAGACCACAAAATCTACATGATATGTCACATACAAATATCTTAATTATTTGTGTTATGCAAATGAATGTGATAATTATAACTATATATAAATCACATTTCACAAGGAAGATAAATTATTGGAATGATTGGAGCATGATTGCAGGTTACCTTTAGGGTTTAGGTGTCTAGCTAGTTGTTTTTGCTACAATTGTGGCTAAGTGTCTTCTCAATTATTTTACATGATAGCTATGTAACCAGTAAAGATTATTATTATGTATGAAAATGAAAAGAGCAGAAAACAATGGGAAGGTCAAAATAAAATATCATAAATGTCACAATAAGTTGGTATTGTTCAATTGCGGAGCAAAGTGTCTGCAAAGTCTTCATTCAGCTCTAATGATTGTCATGCATTTGAATAAACAATTCAATTTAAAAATTCCTCAAACACATTCATGTGCCAACAAGGTGATCAAACCTAAATTTCTACACGGCAAGCCGAAAAGTTAATTTTATAAGCTATTGAGATTAAACTATAATTACAATTTCATGGGCTTTATCTTCTTAACATTAATAAAAAGCATGTATAAATTTTTTGGAAAGTCTGGGAGAGCACAAGAGCAAGAATAGAATGTAAGTAATTAGGAATATTAAGAGATTTTGAGAACAGTGGATTAAGTATTCTTATTTTGGCTTAAATTTGTACTTTTGGTTCCTATTTTTGCCAATTCTCTGCTCTTATATTTCTAATTATTTAAGTATATATTTTTTTAAAATTTTAAAAAGTTTTTCCACCATTGAATTTGAGGATTATTTTTATTAATGTTTCATGTTGAATAATAAAATCGCAAGTCACAAGGTGGTGTGTGATGAAAAATAAAAAATAAAAATTAAACATGGTTAAATATGTTATATATTTATACTCACATCTTCAAAAAAATTCAACTCTAAAATTTCATCCTAACTTGTTGTACGGACCAACTTTATTATATATCATTCATTCAACTCAATGTATATGTATATGATGTGAAACTAACTATTTACAGTTAAATTACAATGAATAATAAGGATACGACCATGATTTCTATCAAGCATGGACTTGGTTTTTTATTTTTTAAAACAGTACATAGTTGTATTCTTGTGAAAATGCTTCATAATATTTAGTAGTGCTCAAACTTCCCTTTTTTTCCTCCTTATTTAGCAGTTATCATTTGGAGCTAACATTAAAATGAAATATAATTTTCTACTATGAGAGTGATGAGTGAGCAAAGTTCTCTTAATTTAAGTTTTTGGATTAAACTTGCATGAATCTTATCGATACGTTTCCTACCATTGTGACCATTCCCTTATTGGCGTATCAATCTTATAGGTTATGAAGTCTTCATCATCTTCTCAACCAAGCTAATTCATGTTTGTTTTCTTCTTTCTCCTTTTATTTACTACTTTAATTCAAGAAATCATTTGATTAGATATTTTATCTCATATGAAATCACTACGTTTATATCACAAATTATTTTAATCCAAGTTTTTAATCCGTTGTTGCTTTCCAAACCAACAATGATACTTGTAATCCCTTATTTTCAAACACCAGAATTTCTTCTTACCTCTCTCTTTCAATCACATCATTCTCTTTATCTCTTTTTCCCTCAAAATGTATACACCTCTATAAGTGTCCGTCAAATATTTTCCTTTCCAAATTCCCTGTAACATAACTTGCGGAATTGTCTAGAGTTTATAGTTGTAAAAAACTAACATCTCATTAATATGATATTTTTCATAAGAGAATCTTTATAATTCATCCCGATCTAGTACCACGTATTAATTCATCATTGTACAAGGTCATTTCCATGCCAAAACATAAAGATTATATACTTCTTCATCAAGTCTCATTTACATCTTTGAATAACCGGACCAACCACTCACTTTGTGACATATGCAAAAATATTTTGTATTTGGATCATGTATTGTAGCAGATTTAGAGCTCTCTAAATTTAACGGTCTCTACAACTACAACACTATACTAGAGTCGTAAAGGATTCAAGTTCAAATATGTCATACATACTTTCAATAGTTTAACCCAATTCAACATTTATTCAACTTGATTTAACGAAACTACGGCTCAATAGAGATGAAATAAAGGAAAGATCTTGTCAAATTCCATTTCAACCGGTTGAATCGACTGATACATCAAATTTATAAAACATTCTACAACATTTTCAATTATACTTTCTTTTTTTTAACTTCAACAATTGTCTTCTTTTCTTTAAAATTCTAAAACTCAATCTTCATACTTTTATACAACAATTTCTCCTTTGTATCGAATTCTATTCTAAATCATTAGAATTCCTACACTTAAGACTTGAATTTTATATGTTCATTCTTAGAATCCATTTTTACCGTCTCAATTGGTATCAGAGCATTATCAATCGTTGGGATCAATACTTTAGGATTTAGGGTCAAACTAACACAAGTGATATTATTATGACGAAACATGTCTTTACTAGTTTTTGTAGATGAGTTGTATTCGGCGCGAGTTTGTCAAAATCATTATGAATTATGGCTTAGACAAATCCACCAAAATACAAAATACTATGTACTTGATCGAATTCACATGACTGAACCACACCAAAGAAAACACGTCCTAGATTACTCTGGGCAGGGGAGACCCAATGTCAATTTTCCCAATTAAATACCCCCTGTTCTCGAACTTTCACTAGCTTGTAGTTGTGGCTGAGCTGAATGATAAACAAGCGTGTGATTGAACCAAATGTATGAACATATGTGACTTTGATATTCTGAATAAAGACACTTGTATGATGTAAAAACACAAGTTTATGATTCATCTAAATAATCAAGAGATGTTTGACTAACGATGAATGATGTCTAGCAAGTTTTATGTACTTATCATTGTCCGGAGGATTATTGTTCAATCATGACATATAAAAACGGAAATCACATGACCAAACAAAAGCTAAGCAATCATTTACAAAAATTATGAGTAACTCTTCTTAATATTAATCTCGTCCAATTCAATTAATATAATTGTGTTTGTGGGTCCTTATTCAAGAACTCTTTTCATTTTTGTGACACTCAGCTTAACACATGTAACATTTTAAAGCCTTGAACATGGCACGCAAAAGACAAATCCATAACTTGTGCTGCCTACAATTTTTTTTGTTCATTTACTGCTTGCTTGGCAAACACCCTTAAATTTAATTAAGATTAAATCAATAGATATACTTATGCCAAATTCCAAGATGGTGACATTAGATTGTGCGGCACACATATCTTTAAAATATGTTCTCAAAATTGGAATTTGCATGAAATTAGCAGAATTTTGTTTCTTAATGGGTCTTTATCACTTTAATCAAATTAGTTGGTGTCTAATCTAATGTAACTTTTCCATGCTTAAAGATTTAGATACAAAGGTAAAAACAAAATAGATAAATTTGTCACATATAAAAGACATGGTATTAGAATTCTTAAAACTTTTTTCTTTTCATCCTAAACTCCTTTCACTTGAAGTAATTTTGTTCATAACATTATAGGATACTAGTGTAAGTATCTCTTTTAAATGAGATTTGAATATTAATTTGTCGTGTTATGAAAATTTAACTCATCTCGTTAAAATATGTATGTAAACTTCGACAAAAAAAAAGTATATGTAAAGAAGAGCGTCTTAGAAGTTAGAGATGGTGTTAATAACATGGTTCATGTTTGCTAGGTTCTTATCATAAAATTAAAAAAAAATTGATACTAGGTTCTTTATTTTAGTGGTCCTTAATTTTAAATGGTGAACTTGGTCATATTCACAATTTATTAATATAATCTCAACACTTTTTTATGAAATAATTACGACAATGTTAGGGAACAAGAATTCGTGGGATACAGCATTGGAAAGAGGGTTGTCATTTTGCGATTGGTTAATTATGTCTTCATTGCGTGATCAAATGACCTAAAGATTATGCATTAATTATTAAACCCTACTTAACAAGAATTTCTAGTCAGAGGAGGAACACACCAAGAACAGCCAAAAAGTAACAGCCAAAAATTAAAGAAGATGGATTTCATCTGTTTCATTGATGCTTACTCACATAGACACGGAGGCTGTAATCTTGGGTTTACCTAAAAGATTAGGATGAATTTATGTTCTAAGTTCATTAGCATATACATCATCTCGTTTAAGATTTTGACACACAAATTAAGAAATGAAATGAAATAATCATTAGACATAACACTTTTACTAAACTATCTTTACTTTATAAGAAAAAGACAAACTTAAAGTTGCATTGAAAATTGTGTGAGAGAAAAGTTAGAGTATTTATTGAGGATAAAGTTTGGAAAAAAAAAATTAAAGTTGTATTAGAAATGTAAAGTGACATTCATTTTAAAACAAGTTTTTTTACTAAATTGATACTCATTAAGAAACGGAAGGAGTATGCTACTATACTTTATTTGTAAAAGATTGCATATAAATTGATTTTTGTCTTCTTAAATAAAATTGCAGGATCATTCTTGACCCAAAAAAAGGTTGTAGGTTGATTGATATTGTAATTGTAAATATCAAAACAACCTTCTATGATTGAATTTAGTCAATAGATAATAGGGAGTTGTAAGCTTAATAGACACACCGCTATCTTGGTCAACCGTATTCAGGATCTTGTTAGTTTACATGGCAATATTGGTTTTAATAACACATGGCGCGAGTGAAATAAATGTGCCAATTGGTTGGTTAATTTTAGTTTAAGTTAAATATGTTTTTAGTCTCTACAAATCACAAGTTTTCAAGTTTATTCCCACTAAAATTTTAACGGTAATTTTAGTTCTCCATAATATTGTACTCCCTCCGTCCCTATATATAAGCATCTTTTGCCTCTAATAAAAGGGTGCTTATATATAGAGACGGAGGGAATGGTTTGTAAGAATAGTCTCTATTTTGAATTTTTTATACAAAAAATGACAAATTTTAATCCTCCAAAATAGTCCTATAAAATGTAAATAAGGATTAAAAGTGAATAAATTTTTTGTAGGGACTAAACTTAAAAGCTTGTAATTTTGTATGAACTAAAAACATATTTAACCCCTTTTAGTTTTAATCAGAGTTCGTATATTGTAAGAATTTTGGAATCTCCTCTTAGGGGAGCTCCAAAATCTGATTTTTGATGACATATCGCGTGCAGAGGAGTGTTATGGTAACTTTGTAGTT
>Ga0315913_1006196_pt1 | contig 14474 bp, 9 predicted proteins | sample MpolsnodulesMG_FD_207736 | JGI IMG/M metagenome (GOLD analysis project Ga0315913, IMG submission 207736) | Medicago polymorpha root nodule microbial communities from Los Angeles, California, United States - small nodules | ecosystem: Host-associated > Plants > Roots > Nodule | place: USA... | reverse complement strand
TCTCTCGACCAAGTAACAGATTCTAGCTTGTTAAACGATATTATCACAATCACTCGACAATATCATTTGTGTCCAAATGATATCGTTATTTCTAAGGGATCGTTTAAACATCGATTTCCCAAACATTTAAACGATCACAAAGTCGATTGGATGGTTTAATCGACGATTTCCCAACCGATTAAATTACCCAAAAGCATTAAGTTCTAGATTAAAAGTGATTATCAAATATTACCATCCATGTCTAGAGTGATAACTTAAGATAGATTGTTATTCTATTTATAGATTCAAAAGTATGTGTCCATATCATTTCAAACCTCAATAAAACAGTAAATGCAAGAATAACAACAATATTGAATAAATAGCTAAAACCATATATTAAATGATCAAAAGATTACATAATAGCTTGTTTGAATACCTCAAAACCCACAAGGGTAGATGTAGCTACATATGTTTATGATAGCTTTGCAAAGGATGAAGAAAAGATGGAGATTCAATGCCTAGATCCATGATGTCTCAACAAATCTTGGGTTGAATCTACTTCTAACTACCTTGCTTTGTGTTTCTCTCTCAAGAAAATACCCTAATCTCTCTCTAAAACCAGAAAAATATCAAAACTATGTAATGTTTTTTTTGGAAAGAGAAGAGAGAGCTATTTATATGGGTCAAATTCGTGCTCGTTCGCTTAAGCGACCATATGCACGCTTAAGCGAACAACTAGAAAATCTTCTACTGGCCAATGAGAAGCTGCCACGTGGGACCTTATCCTCTGAAGATGATGAACTTCGCTTAAGCGTACCACAAAGCGTGCTTGTGAGCGAACTTTCCTTTGCTCTCGACATTTTGTACGCTTAAGTGACGATATGCACGCTTAAGCGAACAACTGGTTTCCCATGAGCGTCCTGAAAGCGTCCTTGAAAGCGAACTAGATGGTTGCTCACTGGTGCTTGCACGCTTAAGCGAACAGACCTTGGTTCAGGAGCTTCTTTCTTGGTCCTTGTTTGTCATTTCCTGCATAAATTGGGTAGAATCAGGCATTTAAGCATAAATGGTATAAATACACTCAAATGGTAGTCTTTCCTTAGATAACTTGCAGAACAAGTCACTAAAATGCCTAGATTAGCACATAAAATATGTTACTTTTGAGCACTTATCATGAACTAAAACCGAAAGTTAGTATATTTATATGGACCAAAAACATATTTGACCCTTATTAAAAATTCCTTTTCTTCTCTATGTGGTAGGAAAATAGTTCTCATTTGTTTCTTGTGATATTTATGTTTACATTTGAAGCCTAACCGCATGTTTCTACATCTTGACTTGTTCTCAAGAGCAAGTTTATCTCTCTGATTTTTTTATATAGTAAAACAATAAAAGTTTTTTACAAGATAAAGTGTTGGGGTGTTTTTTGATTAGTTTTTCATAGATTTAGTTTATTATTTGAACAATAGATTTGTTTGAATTATTTGCACAACAAATAATTTTTTAAAAGAAAAAACAATTTACCAAGTTGGACGAAGGCACAAGGATGTGCTATAGCCTATATCTATAGGCCAAGCACAATATTGGAAAGATAGCACCATGTGCAATGATCATGGATTCGTGGAAATTAAGTCAAACAAGAGAGAAATTATTGACATTTGGTCTAATACGACAACAATTTTGTCTTTGAATAGCTTTTACTCTTTTTAGTTTTAGCGGAATTTCTATTTTTTTTCCACCCTAATATGAAACAAATCTACCTGTCTAATAACTTAGTATGAGATTTATTTTCACAAATGATTTTCGATTATTATAAAAATTTGTAGACATAATCTATATTATAATATCTTTCAATCTAATAGTTGATTTTGTAATACAATTTTACAGTAAAGAATTATCATCGATGTCATATCCTTAAGTTTGAATCATGGTGTAAATTGATTTTATCCTCTATATATAATATAACATTGCTCTACTAATTAATATAAGTAGTTGTTGCTTTCATAGATCAAAACACTAGCAACTCGGTTTACATGTAAAAGAAAACTCGAGCCATATGTTACAAGATTCATAAATCTCACGTCAACTCCTGTCAAAAAGTAAGTCTCACGTCAACTCTATTTATTTATTGTTTCCACATGTTTTTAATCCTAACTAATGTTTGCATAAAAATTTAAATTTATTTAATTTGTATGGCAAGTGTTTTACATTTTTTTAATAAGCTAACAAAAATATATTAAAAATCAATGACAACTTCTCTTGTTTAAGGTGTGTTAGAGCCATTAAAAGACATATTTGTTTGTGTTAAAAAGTCTGAACCACTACAATAACAAAACAAAAAAAAACTTAAAAAACTGCTTTTAAGCAGGATAAAAGATTCTGACACCAAAAGAGGTGGTCAAAATCGAATAAGACACAATACAATTTTAACCATCAATAAGTCTGCAGCTTAACTCATTCACACAAAGCCTGAATAAGTTCACTCTTTTGTTGAAATATCATTCCATTTATTTCCTTCTAGATAACGCAGAGAACTCCATAAAATATTAAAAGTCAGATGAGATTTTTTAGAGAATCCACCTAAGCCACCAAATTGAAAAAGGTGATCCGGGATGTTTTCATGAAAAGCCGTCGAGATACCTAACCAACCAGACACCGCTAACCAAAGTTTGCCAAACACAATGCAGTTAATAAAATCTCTATCTTCTACGGTACCACAATTAGCAGAGCAAAAATTACTAGAAGCTACCAAAATATGACGTCGATCCAAATTATATATCTTTAGTTGGAATCCGGTTCAACATTAACCTCCAAACAAAAATGTTAAATTTAAGTGGGATCATATTAAGCCACAAACCATAATTGAACTCCACATTAAAATTGACCTCTATTGAAGTTAAGTTGTCAAAAGCACTTTTACATAGTAAATGGTATATATCAAATTCAATAATTTTAATGATAATTATTGTAATTTTAGAATTTAGTTTAAATGAATTGTCAAAACAAAAATCTATATTTATTTTCACACTTATATTTTCATTATCATTTATCTATTTATCCTGTTTATATACATTTAAAATATATATAATACTAAAATGTTAAAACTCATGTAATAATTTTTATTTTTTATGAAAGGTTGCAACTTACATATTTTAATATTAAGTAAAAAAAAAAAATACAAAATCAACACCGTATGTTGATATGGTTTCCGAATTTTATAATGTTTTTTTCTTTCATCTTGATTTTTATAATGTCTTTGTTATTTTTCTCTTGTTTTATTTGACTGTTATTATTTTTACTAGCGTACAGATGTGCATTGTTATGTTTGTCTTTTCGTTTTTTTGGTAAAAAACGATAAAATGAGAAAATATTAGTAAGTAAAAGTCATCTATATATATGACCTAACTTAGAAGACTAGCTACTCATAGTCATGATAGCTAAACCTAAATAATTGTATATGTAAAGAAATACATGAATAAAGAGAGTATTTTACAAATGTTACCGGATCATAACCTTCCAAATCATGATTTCACTATGTTCTGATTGTTAGAGAGTGAATATTTTACAAAAGAGTGAGGTAGCGACCAAGAAGAGGCGGAAAGTTTGAACGATCTTTGAGGAACCAACTTCAACGATCAATATCTTCTCATTATGTACCGTAAGGATACCATGTGTAACTAACTCTATCTTGTTGATGGGATTCAAATATAGTTAATATAAATATTGCACATCGCCAACTTTAATTCTTAACTTAAAACAACAAACTTGAACCGCATTGATATCGCTTGAATCCCCATGGATGGATTGGACACGATAACTCTGAATACTTATTGATAAGTCTGAATAGTTATTTTTAACGTGTAAACACTACAACAATATTTCTTTTTCTTGCACATTGCCTTTCCCATTTTTTTCACCTTCACGTACACATACATATTTGATGAATGTTATTCGGTACATCATCATCTTGATATAATATACTTATGATTCATCCTTGATTTTAAAATGGTTTAACATCCTAAAAAGAATGTAGATCCAATGGAACTAACCATCCCGATGATTTTTGAATTCTTTATTTGAAGATATAATATCGTTACAATGAGACTACTTGCTTTGATGCCTTGTACAAAATATTCATTGTATCCTTTCTTATAAAAGATATCGTATTGTTGTAAATCGGAATATATCCTCTCTAAGAGAGTAATAAATTTGATTGATAATCGTGATTATTTGTAAATCGTATCATTTGTTCGTAACATGAACAAAATGTGAAATGTAAAGAAAAATACAAAAAGTTTTCAGAGGAATGGAGAATACACTTTAAAAAATGTTAAAGATTTCTCTATTTTCTTCTATATTTTTCATCCTTTAAAGTCATCACTCCCTTCCTCTCTAAACTAGAAAACAAAACCTAAGTGAAATGCTTAATTTAAGTGTAAACTAGGCACGCCTAACATGATGGAGCCTTATCCATAATTTTCAACATCAAGAATTCTTTTTCCTTCAAAAAACACATCCACAATTTTTTTTATTATATTGGGGATTAGCATCATTTAAGAAACCGACTCTATCATTCATCTTTATTGAATCTAGTATGAAATCATTTATTTATTTTTTTAATCTGAAAAGGAAAAATCGACCAATGAAATCGTTGAATTTATAAGTGCAAAATGTGTCGTTTTTATATGATGTCTGCAGGGTACAAACAAAAATCATGTAACATCTACGTATACACTAAGGTCAGCTTTCTCTAATTAATTTTCGGTGTTGTATAGTTAGCCAGCAATATATCTTCGGTGGATATAGTTGAACCAATCATAACAGTTGTTTAGACCGTAGCATGTTCCAATATGAATTGAATTGAAGCACTTTTGAAAATATATATCTTTATCTTTAACTTTATTCATTACAGATAAAATGACTAAGTTTATGCTTCTATACGAAATGTGTGAAAAGCAATTGCTTATTTTGACTTTTTTATTTAAAAAATAATTATTATTTTTCATGCAACTTTAAAGAATTTATTTTGAATTAGTGTTAATTAAAATGAGACTAATGTTTCTTTTTATAACCGTGACTCAACTCCTTAAAATTACAATGTTGAATTAATTTAATGGACACATTAAATATTAAATTCTAAGCTATATGAAACTCGAGTTAGCAGCAAACATTTTTCTAAGATTAATATGATGATTCTAAGCTATATCGATTTTGTGACCATTCTAAACCGCTCACTATATACTACATTTTTTGTCACTAAATATATACTTTTTTAATATGATGACTGTCATATGAAACACAACATTTAAAGTTTTAGCTTTGCAAATATTATTAATTATTTGGAAGTACATAAAATTATTATTTACTAAAAAAATGAAAAAGTCACATCCAACTAACTTGTTTGCATGCTCAAAATTATTTGACAGCCACCTAATTAATTAATTTCTTTTTCGTGATTCCTGTATAGTTGATCTGCCACTTTTGCTCGTTCTTATCGAAAGTAAAACTAGCTATAGGTAATTAAATATTTAAGGTAATTAAATTAAACCATAGTTGTTACAATTTATTGCTAACACAGTATTTGGTTTTTTTGTCTCTTGCTAATGTATCTATCATGATCATTTGTGTTTTCGTCCACACTATCGTTTTTCCAAATTGTCTACATTTGATTTACCTATATATATACTTCAAATTCAATAATTCAAATTCATTCTCCTACCAACTATCACATCCTAAAGTTTGATTGATATTTTTCTTTGCATAATGGAACACGAGAAAGAGGAGCAGTTACAAGAACCAGTTAGTCCTATTGGACAATACTTCAATAGCTCATCCCTATGTTTATATATTATTGCAGTTTTAGAATTTGAAGTTTCCATTGATGATTTACAAGCTTTTGCTCTTCTTAGAGATGTTTTCCTTCCCATTAGTCCTCGTTTCTCTTCCATCATGGTTAGTTTCTCTCTCTAATTTCCATTTAATATTATATATATAAAGGACATTAATCATTTCTTATTGATATGTTTATATTATATAGCATATGTTTTGCATTGATATGTGTTTTCTTTTGTTTTCGATAAGCCTAATACAGTAAAACTAACACACACTATCACGTAATTACAACTCGGTGTTAAAAGATTGTAGAAATATTTGATATAGTGAAGAATGGTTTCAACCTTGTAATTCCCACTTCAATATATCATGGCATGGTTTCGAACTTATAATTCCCACTTCTTGATATTTAATGTGAGTTTCAACGAAAAAAACTTGTATGCGCGAGCACACTAAGTGCTCCAAGTTATATGAGTTATACTTACAAGAATCATGTAATTTATCGACAAGTTATAAAAATTTCAGAGAAAAGTTATTAATGAAAAAAATGTCAATAATTCGCTCATTTCAAACATTTATATATGAAATTGGATACGTATTTAAATATTTTGCTGTTTCTATATTTTTGTCACTTTCAATTTTCTTAGTAGTTTTTTTTAGGAAATTTTCATTTTTTTTAGGAAAGGAGGAAATTTTGTCGGTTGTTGTATTTTTATTGCATCCATTTTCTAATACTGAACTCAGCGTCCAAATCGGCGAGATCTTGGAGTCATTGTCCATAATGCTTTAAACCACTTGAATGAGAAGAAAATGAAATCTAAATATTGCTCAAACCGAACCATAAACCGTTTTGGTTCACACTTCAAACAGTTGAAATGTCCGATTCGGTTTAGTTTTTTAAATCTCAATCACATCTTATTTTACTTGGTAGAATATATTAAATCCCATCATTTATATGTTTTTTTTCCTTGACTAACATTGTTCAAATATGTGTGAACAGGTACAAGATAAAAATGAGGAAAAAAGATGGAAGCAAGTTGATGTGAACTTGAAAGACCATGTGAAAAAACCAATATTTCCAAAAGGAAAAAAAGTGGAATTCTATGACAAATCTTTTCATGATTATTTATCAACCATAGCAATTGAGCCATTACCTCAAGGGAAACCATTATGGGAAGTTCACATAGTAAACTACCCTACAAAAAATTCATTAGGCACAATAATATTCAAACTTCACCATGCACTTGGAGATGGTTATTCTCTAATGGGTGCACTTCTCTCTTGTCTACAACGTGCTGATGATCCATCTCTTCCTTTGTCATTTCCTTCTCTTAAACCATCAAAATTAGAACCTTCTAATAAAAGTTTTTGGAGAAAATTTTCTTGGACTATGTCCTCAGTTTTTAATACTGCCTCTGATTTTGGATGGAGTGTATTGAAGAGTAGCATGATTGTTGACGATAAAACACCTATAAGATCTGGAGATGAAGGAGCTGATTTTCAACCAATTTCTATATCAAACATTGCATTCTCCATTGATCATATCAAAGACATCAAATCCAAGCTTGGAGTGGTATGATATCCCCTCTTTTCCTTTTGATTTGCCACTTTTTATATATATTTTTTCTTCCTTATTTACTTGTTTTTAAAATTTAGTGCAACATTTGTTATTATTTTATCAATAATACTCTTAAGTTCGATTATCTCTGATGTCAATTTGGGTGAGTTAGTTTAGCTTCTTCAAGAAAAAAATAGTTAAAAATATTATATGAATAAGCAAATAATTTTATTAAAAATAAAATAAAAAAGCAATTAATTTTCTATATGTATAAATAACCCTTAAAACGAAAACTAAAAAAAGAACAAAAAGAATAATATTTTTAGTTAATGAAATTTTGTTTTTGGTTTTTCATCTTATCAATCAACTATAAGTATGTCTTTTCTTTTTGTCAAGACACGTGTGGACATAGGTAAGAAACAATGAGACTTATTTTTTGGGGGTTGTGGGATAGGGTCAACTACACACACCCCTCTTACTAGGATATGTCTAAACTAGGACACATACATACATTTTGGGGTGTCTACGTTATAGACAATATGGATTTTAAGGTTAATATTTTAAATTAAAAAAAAAAGACCGTGTTGAAATCTACACCATTCAATCTTTTGGTTAGTAAGGTCCAATTGATACCCTTACATGAAAAAACTAAGTGGTATTCTTAAGTTTTTTTTGTTTTTTTTTTTCGAACCCCAAACATTACATATATTATTCAGTGACATCATATATATTAACTTATTTTCCTTACATGATATTCTATCTAATTAATTGCAGACTATGAACGATGTTGTGACTGGAATTGTGTTCTATGGGACAAGGCTATACATGCAAGAAATGGATTCAAAATCAAAGACATCAAATTCAACAGCATTGGTATTACTAAATACAAGAAATGTTGAAGGTTACCAATCAATTGATGACATGCTCAATACTAAAAAATCAAAGGGTCCTTGGGGGAATAAACTTTCCTTCTTGCATGTACCAATACCAAAATTGAATGAGAACAGAATTTCAAACCCTCTAGAATTTATTTATGATACACATGACATAATCAATAGGAAAAAACAATCATTAGCTGTGGCACTTACTGGGACACTTTTGGACATTGAAGGCAAGCTCAGAGGACAAGAGGTTAGACACATAAATTTTCCAAATTGCATTTGATAATCACATATTTTTTTTAATTAAGTGCGTAAATTCATTTATGAAAAACGAAAAACAGAATATTGAAGGGACATAAAGCTAACCAAATTCATTTGATAATCACATGTATATTATTACTTTTTTTTCCACAAGCAATTGTGGTCACCTCTTTAAAATCTCATATTTTGGTGCTTCACTCCGAATTTTAGATAATTAGTGATGTGTTAAGTTTTTATTTTATTGATGTGACATTAAACTTTCATACATAATTTTAAACCACATCAATAAAAGCTTGTCATGTCATCACTTTTCGATTCTTGATTGAGAAACCCGAGTGAAGGGACAAAAATATGGATTTTAAAAATTAGGAAGAATTTTGCGAGAGAGTAAAACAATGGATCAAAACTGTAATTAAATATTTTTTTTTAGAATCCTACAATCCAATTACAAAGATTGTTGAAGTTAGTTATTGTTGCTGTATGCAGGCAGTAGCTCAACATATTAGGAGGACAATAACAATGTCAAGTACAGTAGTTACCAATTTGGTTGGACCAGTTCAACAAATGTCTTTGGCTAATCATCCTGTGAAAGGCTTGTACTTCACATTGGCTGGTGGTCCTGAGGTATCATGAATTGTTATATTCTTCCATTTTCATTTAATCATTTTACATAACATTTATTTATTTTTTGTATAAACGTAGTATCTCTGCGCGTAACTTCTTTGACTTATCTCTACATGTAGCTCTGCGCGTAACTTCTTTGACTAATCACAAAACTTTTCTTTGAAGTTGAATTGTAGGAATATATATACCACTATAAGTTGAGTTTGAACTTTCTTGTTATCTCTATATTCATGCATTGATTAATTTTATGTTTTACAGAGTCTTGTCATTTCAATAATGAGCTACATGGGAGTGCTAAGAGTTACCTTCAAAACAGAAAAAAACTTCATAGATGAACAAAGATTGAAGTCATGTATGCAAAGTGCATTTGAGATGATATACCAATCAGCCATGAAAGTTTCTCATGAAACCAATTAATATTCTCACCAAACCAAAATGTTTAAAGTGTTGTATATCATTTGGATAATTGGAATTGCTTTTTACTATTTGATTTTTTAAAATTATCTTTATCGTTATAGTAAGGATTTATAAAGGCTTGATTGTTTGATTAATTTGTTATGTGTCTTATCTATGCTTCGAAATTTACTAAAACAAGCCTTGTCAACTATTATATTTTTTCCATTTTGTTGTGTACATTTACGAAAGCTAGTTTGGTTGATAAGTTAAAAAACACCATGTGAGTATTCCGAAACACAGAGAAGACACAATTGCTCCGAAAATTCATCTAACTAACTAACTTGGTGATAGAAACAACATACTCAAATTTCAATCGAAACGGATAACATTTTCCGAACACTTTTATCACAAGAACCCAAATCTTTTTCTCTTTGGTCACTCTTTGTGTGCACAACACTGCACTTAGTAGATTGAAAAGAGAAACCGTCTTTATATATTATCACACACATATGACACATGGGGTCAAAACCCATCACACACATGAGTCAAAGGGCAAACAACAGATGAGCCCAATTGAGGACCAGAGGGATCACCCAACAATTAAAATTTTGAAACATAACTAGTATAAATTCAAGACCATGTACTCTAATCAAATCAATCAATACAATTTAATCCTCATTTACTAATCGCAGGATGATATTCTATAGATTGGTAATAGTGTATGAGAAGAAATATCTCGCGATATATTATTGTTGGACATTAGATACACCTTTAATTTAAAATGTAGTTGTTGCCTATGAAAAGAAATGTTCCCCAGTTAGTTCATTTTGGCGTAATTATCTTTTCTTGACTTTTAGCCCTTTGTAATAAAAAAAGTGTATGTTCAATAATAAGTTATCTATGAATCTTCATTTAACATTTATCATTGTTGATGACAGTCAGTCATACACTATTTTCAGAATCATTTTTAATTAAGTTTTTGATCTATTTTGATTAGTTTAGTATTTAATTTATAATCGTTATTTGTCGTTTTTGATTTATTGAGTCAAGTAATGCATTGTTGTTATTAGTACTATTATTGTTATTATTAGTGTAAATTGTCACACGGAGGAGAATGCAGCATGCATGGCTTATGAGTGACCCGTTAGGAGAATTATGTGTGGTTGGATTAAAAATATAAAAGCAAAGGATGGTTAATATAAGAAACTAGGGGGCGCTGGAATTAATGGAAGGAATTGGGCTATGCAAGTCTGATGTTTCCAAGGAAAAGGTCCACACTAGGCAAATATAAGGAGGGTGTATTGAATTAAGATTTTAAGGGATTTTAAAAAAAAAATTTATTATCAAAAAGTCTCGTGGTATTTAATCAAGACTCTTTGTCATTTAAAAAAAGTCATGTGGTATTCAATCAAGACTCTTTATTACTTAAAAAAAGTCTTGTGGTATTCAAAATCATTCAAATTTTTAAAGATTGTTTAATAAATTGGATTTTGGGGGATTTTCTAGTGAAATTTTAGCATGAAAAAGTCTATCATAAAAACATGAGATTTCTTAAGATTGTTTTTCTTTTAAGATTTTTTTTATCTCTCTCCTCTATTCATCTCTCTCTCCCTCCCTCTCCCCCCTATCTCTCTCTCTCTCTCCCTCCTTTCTCTAAAGTTCTAGTATAAAAAAATAAAAGAGTCAGTATTGAGAATATTGTAAAAGAGAGTGTGTTATAATCATTTCTTTCCAATGAATCATTAAAATTCATAAAATCTTTTGAAATCTTATAAAATCTTTTCAAATCCTTTAAAATCTTATGATGTAAATTCGTTTCCGTTGAAATCCATTAAAATCATGCAAAGTCTTTTAAAATCCTTAAGACTTTTTCAAACAAAATTTGTTCTTTAAAATCCTAATCCAATACACCTCCTTAAAAGAATGAAAGGAAACTACGTTACAGGAACATATAAAAAGGAGCCAGCACGCATAATATTGTAAACGTTTGGGAATGGGAAAATAGGTCATCACGCAACACGAGACAGAAAGGAAGAAGGCGGAAGCACATGCAAATTGGAAATCAACAGCGACATCAATTGAGAAGAAACTGAGAGCAACGTCGGCAACAACGGATTTCTATCGGTTTATTTTCTTTACTATGTTGTTTATTTATTTGATCATGTTTAGCTAAATTTTCTGTTGATCAAGTCTGAGATGATTTTAATTTAAGCTGTTTGAACCATGTGATTGTATAAACTCTTTTCAATACAATTATAATACTGATTTTATTCAGAATTGTTTGCTCTGAATGCTTTTTGTATATTGACCACATATAAACCGAGTTCAAATATCAATTGACTACTGACTCTAACTATTGAATTGGATCTAGTAATTCTAATTAATCTAACTATTCAGTCTAGGGATAGATGATTGTTAGGTTATGACAAAAAAATTAACGTTCATAAAGCCTTCAACGGTTACGGACTCACCTAATGGATTAGGGTGTTGTAGCTTCAGAAGAGTGTTCTGAGTCAATGATTGATCAAAAGTATTTTGTTAATTTGTCGTGAGACTAGTAGAATAGTTGTAGAGACTAGGTGCAATTTAACAAACAACAATAATTAATTGATTCGAAAGATATCATTTTAATCTCTCATATTTTCCAACACAATTTATTTTTATTTTTATTTTTAGTTCAATTCAAATATATTCTCTGAATACCCCTATTTGTTAAATTTTTATTATAATTAAATTGCCGAGTTGAAAATGAAACTATTCTTGTGGAGACGAATTTTTTTTATTACTTCAATGCATTTTTAATACATTTGCTAAAAATATATCAATTGTTACATCAAACACACCTTCAATCGAATGTGTTTTTCTAGCATAAGTTATCTATGAATCTTGATTTACCATCCCTTACTGGGATTTCATCAAAAGATTTGGCTAATGGGTGCTTTCCGTGCCAGAGAATGAACACGTGCAAAGGCAAGTGTTGCAACATTGCATTGATGGCTGCCATTAGTCTTGGATCTAAAATCTTTAAGGATAATGCTTCTAGTGTGGTTGAAAATCATATTGATGAAACAAGTTTTTTTTTATCAAAGTACTAAAATATAAAAGATAGGAGATGGCACTGAACCAATACAACACAGTCTGTTGTATTGGGAACAGAGTCACAAAGGGATAACATGTGAAAAAAAATAATCTTGATCTATCCATATTAAGGAAAGGTCCTAAGACAAGAGGTGGCTAAGTCCACCATTGATAAAACAAGTTCTCCCCAATATTTACCCTTATAATTACAAGTAAGATAAAAAGACACCATTTTAATTAAAGACTAGCAACCCTATTAGAAATATGCAAATTTATGTTTATGTGATTTTCAAATATCTTTTCTGTTTCATCCTAACAAAATATAAATGAGCCATTACTAAAAAAACAAAAATTAGTGAGAAAAAACGTGAAATCCCTCTCAAATTTCGTCACTAAATTTTGCGACCAAGAAATTTGTGAGGAATTTCTATTTTTCCGTAACAAATTTCCCTCTCAAATTTTTCTTTTTCTAGTAGTGAGCAGTGGCAGTTTCACCACCCGGTGACCTCGGGCATGCGCCCGGACTCCGGCCCAATTTTTTTGCAATTTTTTATGTAAATTTCTCTGAATTTCTTATATAAACCCCTGTAAATTGGGCAATTTCTTTAGATTTTTTGCTTATTTTCTTGCAATTTCTTATGTAAACATCTGTAAATGTGTTGCAAATTTTTTTCCCAGACTTTGTAACAATCCTGGCTCTGCCACTGTAAATGAGCATTGCTATATATCCCGAAGGATATTATAGCGAGAGTGTCCCGACAAACATTCCAGCCAATGAAAATGGTTGTTGGCTACAAAACATGGGGGGTGGGGTTTTTATTTTTTATTATTTTTATTAAGCAGTAAACTGAAACTGAAATCTAATGGCCAGTAATTTGCCAACACATTCGGGTATTGGTCACGAAATAGCTTTTCGTTGGATCTATCATTTCCCAATATAAATATGGTAGGAACTAAGTTGTTCCCGTTTATTTTTCTCAAAGACTAATGTTTTTTTTTTTTTTGAAGAGGCTAAAATGAAATATATTACCACATAAGAGCGTTAATCCTCGCACAAGGAGTGACGAGGAAAAACGGCAAAGTCTGTACAAAATTTACAAAGGGAAACAAAACTGAAAAAGAGATTACAAAGAAAGGAAAATTAGCCTATGCCCAATATGGTAAACGGACTAAGCCACCAGCCATGCAAATTGAAGGGAAGAGTAGTATGCTTCGCCTTCAACCACATAGAGGAGATGGACTTAATCCGATCAACCACCTGAAGAATGGGGCTAGCAGTACCCTTAAACAACCTGTTGTTCCTTTCCTTCCAGATTTCCCTGACAGTTGCGTGCCAAATAACCTGTAAAATTGAGCGCCGCTTCTTCCCTATCCCACCACAATAGCCAAACTAGTGAAAATGATCAAGCACATAAAAAGGGTTGGTGGCCGAGACACCTATCCAACTATAAATCAAGTGCCAAACAGAACCAAAAATATTACAATGCAAAAATAAATGAGGAGACGATTCAACAAAGTCACACCCTGCCACGCACAACCTAGAATCATGGGTCATAACACCTCGCCGGAGTAGATTGTCTTTAGTAGGCAATCTGTCCCGAAACAAACACCACCACCTTGAGAGGCACATCCTTGAGCCAAATAGAAGAGACATCAGCTGGTAACTCAACCTGCGGTTGGATAGTAAGGTAGTGATACAGACTACGAACAGTGAAAGAATGTGAGCTCTCCAACGTCCAAAGCCATTTGTCTTCGTTATTAACCTGCAGAGTAACATCAGCAAGCAGTAAAATGAATTCCCCCACCAACTCCTCCTCCCAGGCGAACAACCTCCGCCTCCACCGCCACGCCTCTCCCCCTTCCCC
>Ga0315913_1006195_pt1 | contig 14474 bp, 18 predicted proteins | sample MpolsnodulesMG_FD_207736 | JGI IMG/M metagenome (GOLD analysis project Ga0315913, IMG submission 207736) | Medicago polymorpha root nodule microbial communities from Los Angeles, California, United States - small nodules | ecosystem: Host-associated > Plants > Roots > Nodule | place: USA... | reverse complement strand
ACCGATGCAGTCAAGAAATACTTTGTTAATATGAAAAACTCGATAAGTCGCAAACCTGAAAAGGCGGCTTAGGCAAAAAAAGAGCGTCTCGATGGATTGAAAACCCAAAAGGGCGGTCCATGCAAAAGTTAGAGACATAAAAAAATGAAAAATTATTATCCTGATAGTTTGAAACCCACAAGGGCGATCTATGCAAAAGTTAAGGATTATGACAAAGTAACTGCATTTGTTCGGACATGACTCACTTGGCATTTCAACCGTCAAAAGACCTCCAACTTATGGCAAGGTAACTGTGCCAAATCAGATATGATTCATCTGGGGCATCTGCCAAATTAATTATGTTTATAGATTTGATGATGATGAAAAAAGATTTTTTTTTTTTGGGTTGGTGTGTTGTTGATGATGAAGATCATGAAGAAGATGATGGAAGGAGAAGGAAGAAGATGAATAATATAAACCCTAACGGTTTTTTGAATTTTTTTAACAGAAGAGACCAAAACAAATAACGGAGATAAAGATAAAGTACTCAAACAATCGTTTTTTTAGTTAAGGAACCAAAGCGATACCAAATAAATATTTAAGGGACCAAAAATACATTTAAGCCTTAATTAAATATTTTATAAATGACATGTAATTAATTAGGAATAATTCTTGGATGGACACAAGGATTCAAACCCTCTTTTGGTCATACATACAAAAAAGTTGATATGTTATAATCATTTGAAAATTAATGATTAATTAATTATTATTTTTCCTATTATTCTCAAGAATGATAATGGAAGGGATAACAAAGTAGTGACCATTACACCATACATCCATCAATAATATGATTTGATTTATTGTCTTTTAATAAATTAATCTAAGCCATTGAAACCACTAGACTTTGCTTCAATTGCTTGCCTTGCTGCAACGGGTGACACAACGAGACCAGACCGCGTTGTGATGGAAGCATGAGACGTGGTCGGCAATGAACAACACAACGAAGTGGTGCGGTGGCGTTTTGGGAAAATAGGCCAGAGTGTTCAGATGGGTAGTAATGTAACTGAAGACAACTGTGGAAGAGAAATGGATTTTTAAGAATAGATATGAACCGTTCATGTCTCTTTAGCCACATGTCTAGTTTCTAAGAATAGAAATCACCTTTTTCCCTCCAAATGGAGAGGATCTGGACCCATATAATATCTTGACCATCAAACATATCTTAAGAGATATAATATGATATATTAATCATATCTTATTTAAATCTTATGTTTGGTGCACCAGAAAGATAGGATAAAATAAATCATTGTTTTATCCTATCCTGACTTGCCATTGAAATTTTTATCATGACTATATATTGGGTTAGAAACTATCTTCATAGGATTTTTTTTGTTTTAAGGACTATCTTCATAGGATTTGAAATTCATTTGTTATTTATTATCTTGATATTCTGTCATTTTTAAAATTTTGTCATTTTCAAAATAATGATATCAGGTATTTCTTATTATAATTAATTACAAGTCATTTTCAAAATATTTAATTAATGATATCATGTTTGTTACCTTATGCTCATAAAACACATATCATGTCTCTATTCAGGTCAATATTCTATTATGTCTCTATCTTATATGATCACCAAACCGATAAGCTTCTCGGTATTTTATTTTACAATTTCCTTTGTAATTACACTACAAGAATTCCCCTATTTACTAACCAATGCAAAATTGCATTACTGAGGGATTTAGACCCTCAGTAATTACTCATGGAATAACCCCTCAGTAACAACAAAAAAACCCTCGATAATGTTACTGACGAAAAAAACCCTCAATAATTCAAACATTTACATTACTGACGAATAAATCCGCCAGTAATGTTAATTACGAACCTGTCTCAAATTACTGATGGAAATTTTCGATCAATAATGATAATGATGGACAGCTTCACATGCCTTTGCATTACTGACAAACATAAATCTGTTAGTAATGTTATGACAGATTAAATAATCCGCCAATGCTTAATATCCGCCAATAATATTGTGCATTAAAAATCCATTAATAACTCAAAATATCCTTTGGTAATTAGAAAGGAAAATCCATCAGTATTGTAATGACAAAATATTAATTCAATTCAAAACAACAAAAATAAGAAAACTGAAACAATCAGAAACACGTATTTGGGTTTCATTCCAGAAAAACACACATCTAGGTTAGTTTTCTCTTCATCTCATTTCAGAAAATCACACATCCAGAAAAACATAAATTTAGTTTTCCCTCTGCTTCATCTCAATCGTTTTCCTTCATCTGGTTTGCCATCCAATCGTTCAAAATGAGCAAAGGGCTGGTGTTGAAGAAGGAGTAAAGGGCAGAACTTGGTGAACCCACACACATGATCAAAATCTCGAGGGTTCTCTACTAATTAAGGTGAGTTTCTTAAATTAGGTTCTAATTATAGCAAAAGGGAACTGGAATTAGCAATTAGGAGTAGAGAAATTGACATGCAATAGAATGAGGATTGAAACCGTAGTTGATTTTCCCTTTTAGTTATTGTGTTGTTACATGTGTGGATTTTCCCTTTTTGTTTAGTTAGCCTGGAAATCTTTAAGTGATATCAATGGGTATTGTGATATAGAGTGAGTTCTTATTTCAGCCATACTTTTATGTTGTAATACATTGTCCACTTTAACAGATTTGAGAATGGAAATTAATTATTTACTCACAAGTTGTTTGTTTTGTGTTCTGCTCAATTGTAGTTTGGCTCTGTTTGGATAAATATTTTAAGTAATAATTAAGGAAGATAAATGTATGCTTCTGTTAAGGAATATAATTGTAGTTTGTTGTGTTTGGCTCAATTGTGATTGGCTCTGTTCAGGTTCAGAATGAGAATGTAGAAATTTTAGTTTTATTTAGGAAGATAAATGGAACATAAACACTAATTAAGTACTAACTAAGACCATTTAAAATGGCTTCTAGATGAACATGGAAGTGCAAAGTAGGCCCTATGATTTTGAAGCCTTATTACCTTAAATTTTTCTTTTAGTCTTGCCATGCTTAATCTTACTCTCTTTTGTTACATGTAGAAGTTGTTTTGGCTAAAATGCTTGATATTTGGGGTTTAATTCAGCAAAGATAGATGAATGATAATGTCCTCTCATTAAATATGAGATGGTTATCAATACCTTAACTTAGTTTGTGTTTGCAGTCTATTTGTGTGATTATGTGAATTATCAACTCAAGTTGTTCTTTACATCTCTATTTGTGTTATTGTGTTTATTTATAAAATATAGATTGAAACATATTGCAAAGATGGAGACTCTGTAGAGGGCTAATTTAAATTAATTTTGTTGCAGAGGGCATATTTTGCCGAGGTTGTCATTTTTAAGCTACATTCAGTCCCTTTTTAAAGATTAGTTCCCCATTTAATTGATTGTGTTTCTCAAATGCCTCAAACTACAACAGAGTAATCACATTCAGATCTTCTATATGTTTCTGCGGCAAATTTGAGTTGTTTGAAACAGTTAGAGAGAACCATTTCCTTTCATAGCCAGATTATATTTTTAGTGCTACATGTTATATTAATGTTTAAGTTTAGCAAGTTTTTGTGCTTCTGTTCATGTGAAATAGTGCAAATTGACTATCTTGTTGATTGGAGGTCAAGTTCACTTTGTTAATCTTGAAGAATTAAACATACAGATAGTAGATAGACAATTATCTCTTGGCTAGATTTACACATGTTTTCAATTGTAGCCGTTATTATAATTGTAACTTACCACTACTTAACTCACGGATGGGGTAATGTGTATGTGTGTGTGTCTATATATATATATTAAATAAGTCATTGGTCCCTGCAATTTTATCATTTTTTGGCTTCGGTCCCTGTACTTTTTTTTGTTTGGCTTTAGTCCATGCACTTTGTAAAAATTTTGTCATTGGTCCTTCTGTTATCTTCAAGTTAAACAAATTGTTAAAACTAATGGTATGCCACGTGGACCAGTTATTTCACGACACGTGGGACGGTAAAAGTCCAAATTTTCAGAATTAAAATAAATAAAATAAAATAATTATTTTCTAATACTCCCTCGGATTTAAAATGAATAATGAATGTCGTTTAAGGTTTTTACACACATATTAGGAAATGCATTAATTAAAAGAAAGAGAGATGTTAGTTTACCAAATTATCCTAATCAATATTGGTTTATTTTTTATTAAAGAAAAAAATAATACTTTGGACGTAGTGTATATAGTGTAATGCCATACTTCTATTAAAGCGATAAAATACGCAAATAATACAAATATTCAACAAATAGACGTCGCGTTTCCAAAAGTTATCAAAACATGCATGCTAAAAATTTCTCGAAAACATCGCAACGGATAAATAGCATATATCTCCAAAATAGCCATGTCATATACATCATAAATACATCACCAACTAAAATCTTTAATCCCAACATACAGGTCAAATCTCAACAACACAATCAATCCAAAATAAACATAAAGACCGACATCCTAAATCAGAGCTCTATACTAAGACTCCAAAAACAGATAACGGAGGTAGCTCCCGCTATCCTCAAGCACTCACCAAGCAAGCAACAAACTATTCCCACACCCCGTCTACCCATTCATACAAATAGGTAGGCGGTCAACCGAACGACCACTAGAGGTTTGCTTCACATCATCATAATCAAATATAAACAATTGAAAATATATTCACCAAATTAAACTTCAAATAATTTAAGACAAAAGATAATTCAACTTCAACATTATTCATCAACACAAACAAATTCACAACATCACAAAATTGCAAATCACCAATCACATCAAACACCGGGCACAAAAGCAACAAGGACTCATGCCAAATCATGTTATGCGCCTAGACACGACTCCTACATGCATGCGGTTCCGTCACCAACAACAAGGTCATCACCTCATGATGTCAAAAGAACATCATAATCACCTTCATTTGAATACAAAGTATTCAATCACCTCAACTTGATATAAATATCTCACGACTTATGATGCATGAACATATGACACACTATGCACATGTTCAACAACAACTCACCATCATTTTCACCTTCATTTGCTTGTAATAATTCAACAACATAATTTAATACATGCAATCACCACATACCATTATCAACTTATAAATTCACCTTCAACAATCGACATTTAGCATATTTGCAACAACAACGTCATCATTATCTATTATCAACACTTTCAAAGAACATCGACATTAAGGAATTTAACACTACTAGAAAAAAGACATTTAACATAAGAGATTTCACATCAGTGGACCAATTACTTGATGGCAAAAGCAACGCGGTGGCATTTTTGTAATTAAAGTGAACTCTGCAAAGGGTTTTCCCATCAGTTGAGAAATACCTGAAGGGAAAAATAATTATCAATGAATTTTGACATCAGCAGATATAATACCTGAGGGGAAATCTATCACACTTTTAACTTAAAACTTTCCCTTTTCTCTTTTTTCATATCACGTTTCTTCTCTTTCTTCAGATAGCGTACGCATTTCTTCTCTTTCCCTCTTCACACAAACCCTAAAATCTCACTCACTAAATCAACGAACCCAATTCAATTTGTTCATCACGAACCAAATTCGAACCCAATTCGTTCTCATTCACTAAGTTCTCATTCACGAACCCAATTTGAACCCAATCTGTTCCTCAATCTCAAACCCAATTTGGATTTCCAAATGGATTGGCCACCGTGATTCTGCAATTCGACATTCACTGTAAGTTCTCAAACCATTTGAACTCGTTTTGACACTAAGTTCTCATTCACAAACACTATTAACACTGTAAGTTCTCGTTTTGACATTTTCGTTCTCAGTTGGAAGTTGTGATTCACGCACATCTCCGATTCGTGAACCCATATCTTTGAAGATATCAGAACTGGTGTTCTTGTGTGACTTAACTCACATAAGATTAACACATGCGTGGCTTAACTCACGCCAATGACATTTTCGAAAGTTTGGTTGTGAATGAGCAAAACTTATTGGGAGAAGAGCATTTTTCAATTTTATATAACCAGGCCCAATGCAGTTTTTTTTTCTAGCCCAATGATATTTTTTGACATAAGCCCAAATAATTTAATTATTCCAAGATATTAGATATTATTAATTAAATAATTTAAAATAATATGCTGGCGAGTGGTGGCAACTGGTGGTTAACTAACCGCCTCCTGCGTTGACCATGGTGGTTCTCTGGCGACCCCACGATGACGGTCTGGTCAAAATTTTGGTGACCGACGATGACCCTTCGACTGCTCATGGTGGTCGACGGCGAAGTTCCAACATTGACCAGCCAAAATACTGTATAAACATGATTGAATTAGGAAACTTTACAGTATAGGTGGAAACTAGGTGTGGCAAAAATACCCATGCCCTGGGTAAAATCCATCACGGGCACGGGACAAGTAGCTAAACGGGTATCAACGGGTATAATAAACATGTATTTGACTACCCATTATTTTATGGATATGAATACGGATTTGATGATACACGTGCTCACGAGTATCTATACCCGATAATAAATTAAGTAAATTACTAAAATATCATTGTGTGTGTCTCAAAAAACCTAGTTTAGTTTATTGTACGATCGTACGACAACTTTTCTCTTATGTTACAACTTTCTCTTCCTCTTCCCTTTTGGTGCACCCAGGTTTTCTTTTTCTCATTCTTTTTTTTCCTTGTTCTTAGCATGATTATTTGTTTTTTATTTTAGATTTTAGATCTTTCTAATTTTAGTTGAATAAATGTATATTTCAATTTGTTTCTAATTTCTACGTGGGAATTGATTTATTCATTTTGTGTGAAACTGAAAAAAATTCATCACTTATCTGTTTAGTAATTTCTTTATATGTGTCTTTGGTCACTTTTCTTTTATGTCATGTATTTTGTTCCTTCCTAAATTTTGTATGGATTATGTATGATATATGAAATTTGAATGGATTATATATGAATATTTAAAAGTGGAAGTATTTAGAGGTGAAAAAAATGAAAAACTTATTTGGTATATTTAAATATACTAAATAAGTTTTTCATTTTATTCACATCTAAATGATTCTTAAAAATAGAATCGTCAAATAGATTTTTTATTTTTATTTTGTTTTCATCTCTAAAAAAATATTTAAAAATAGAATTGCCAATGAGAGAATTGCTCAAAGTCATCATAAAAAATGGATCCTGTCAAAACTGGCTTATAACTCAAAATCATATAACTTTGATGATATTTTGCTTTAAAGCATTGCTACAACGACTTTCAATGATGTCTCCGACTCTGTCATCCGTGTTCTTCTTCCCCGATGATCTCCTAGCAGAGGTCCTTTCGTTACTTCCTGTAAAATCTCTAATTTGATTCAAATGTGTAAGTAAATATTGGAGCACTCTCATTTCGGATCCTTCCTTCGTGAAATTGCACCTCAAGAAATCAACTTTATTGTGTTTCATTCATGGAGGAGGAAAATAATAAGATGTTGGAGATATTACATAAAGGACTAATCTTCCTGCCATCATAGGCTAAATATATGTATTTTTTTTTCTTTTGAAAGTTACAATGAAATATATGTATCCTCAGAAGGACAGCACAGTTGTCACAGAAAATGTTGCCAAAGGAAAAAAGCAAGTTCCAGGTGCCTAAGAAGGATAACCCGTCCAGCATTGATTCCTCAAAGGTATTTGAAACTCCTCCCACAGAAGTACAAATCATTACAGTTCAAGAAAAGGAGGCAGAAAAGGAAGCTACTGATCCTGCGCACAAGAACATCTCTGTCGAGGCTGCTGGTCATGCGACTTCTACTAATAATGATGATTTAATCACGCACAACCAGACCTGTGATGAGACATTGCAGATTGTCCCTTTTGAGCCACTTTTGCGCACATCTTCCTCGGACCAGCAGCTGTTTAATGCAGACCAAATTGATCCGGCAGTGCAGCTCACTTATGACCCTCCTCTTCGTGTCAATTCCTCGGATCAGCAGCATGTGTTAGCTTTGGCACAACATGGCTCAGTTCAGCAGCATGTATTGGAACCAATTAATGAAACAGAATCCTCACAACAAATGTAGCAAGCATTATTAAATCCTAAGGTGCAGCACGAACTCGCACTAGTCGAGCATTTAGTGGGGGAGGGTAAAGATGCAGATGTTCCATTCACACCAGATATCACTAAATGTCAACGTAAGAAAATTACCAAGGCGGCCTGTTATCTAACCCGTTCAAGGGGTCCTGCTCCATCTCCTCCTCAATGAAGCGCTTGGAACATTCGGGGTATCGCTTTGGGCAGATTTAACGATGTTGCACAATCTCTACATAGCTCCTTGGCTTTTTGTTGGTGAATTTAATGTTGTGTTCCATTAATTACGGGAACTGTTTGGTTAGGTTTTTTGCCACTTTTCTTGTCGGCTGATTTCTTCCGTGACCGGGTGGGTTTGCCGAACTACCGGTTTCCTTAGTTTTTGGGTGTTTCTTATTTTCTTCTGAGGGTTTTGGCGTAGTCGCCCCTCTTGTACATATTATTTTTTCTCCTTTTTTTAATAATATATAGAGTAGGTGGTAGACGATGGAGGTGACAGTTGGGTGCCAACCTAGTTGGGATGTTTTTGTCGCCTCTTGATACCCTCCCTACTTCTTTGCCTATCAAAAACAAAAATGTGAATTCATAAAAAAAAAAATGCTGGACTTCTCATGGTTACTATATTTTCAAGGTATGATACTTTCTCACCAGTCACTATGAGTGGAAGTTTTTGAAGCTTTCTAGTATCAATATCTTGTAGACTAGTTCATACAACACTTGATCTGTATTTAAACGGGCTCCACTAGTGAATGCGGGATTGATCCCTAGATTAATCGATCATTTGGCTGGATACCGAGTTTTAGAAAATATATCTTTGTCCAAATCATCTAAAACATCAAGAGGATCCTTTTGGTACATGTTTGATTCACCTTCATCATTGCTCCAATCCATGAAATCCGAAAGATAGAGTCATCAAACAAGGTGGTTCATATGTGATTTCCTTTTGATTTGATTGTTGGTTTGATGTCTGGTTATGAAATCATAAATTCATAAGTGGATCTTACTAATGGTTCTCGTTAATATTCAACTTATGTCTATATCTTTTAAATGGACAATAAATGAAGGGTAGATAAATGAAGCAAATTCGGACTTTGTTGTCAAGGACATAAATACAACTGTTCTCGTGAGCTTAACTCAGTTGGTAGGGACAACCCATAATATATGTAAGGCTTGGGGTTCAAACCCCGACCAAAAAAAAAAAAAAAAGACATAAACACAACTGCCCCAAAAGGGAGATGAGAGAATAGAAGATGTACTCCATGCAGATTGCGAAACACAAAATCAATCAAAAGGGAGAAGAGGCTATAAAGAAAGTATCATACCTTGATAACGTAGGAGGTATGAGAAGTCCAACATCACACCATTGATTAAGCTAAAAAAGAAAAGCTATAAAGCTTAAAAAAGGGAGATGAGAGAAAGAAGATATGATAATTTATTCTTGATCATCTTTTTTTTTAGTACATAAAAATATTAATATAAATAATCAAAAGGGTTTGAAGCATTCTGTCATTCATGATGTCCACTTTGTTACAAGGTTTGTTGTAGTCTAGCTGCTAGAAAATATGATTCATTTTATTTCATTGATTGATACATTATGATGGCAGGAGGATCAGTCCTTTATGCCAACATGTAATAAAAAACTGAACAATTTATCTTGATTATGGATTTTCCCTTCACGTTCTATCCTATGTAATTTCCTCGGCATCTTATTGTTTTCCTCCGTCCAACACCACAGCTAATATGTTCAGAAAAGCCACATCGCTGTGAAGCATCTGAAGTACCTCTGGACAATTTCTTCCACAAGCAACCTAGGAAGATAATAAAATAGCCAAAAAGTAGGGGTGCGCAAAAAAACCAAAAACTGAATTGAACTGTTGAACTGAACTGAACCAAAAAAAAACTGAACTATTACTAACAGTTCTGAAACTGAACTGAAACAGTTCAGTTCAAAACAGTTCAGTTCGATTCAAAACAGATCAGTTCAGTTCAAAACAGTTCAGTTCAGTTCAGTAACTAAAATTCAATTTCATTTGTTTTTTTCATATTTTTTTCAAAGGTATCAATAGTAACAGTTCAGTTCAGTTCGGAATAGTTCAGATCGGTTTGAAACAGTTCAGTTCAGTTCGAAATGCAAACAGTTCAGTTCAGTTATTTTAAATTTAGCAAACAGTTCAGTTCAGTTCGGTTCAGTTTTCATCCCGAACTGAACCATGCCCACCCCTACCAAAAAGTTATAATGGAAATTCAGTCATATGGTCCTATAACAGTTGCGAGACAACAACATAACAATCAATAACTTGTGAGGCAGTCTTCGACAAAAAGGTCAGTTAGTGAAACACGTACAAGTAGAAAATAACATAACAATCAATGTTTCAAACAATCAGCATAAATGTACTTGAAGGGGTGTAAACAAGATCAAAACAAAAATAACATCCAATATCCTTTATGTATATTCATCAAAAATGTTGAATGTGTCAGAGAACCAATTACTCGACCCTCGTACAATTCACAAATATACGCTCAACTCAACTAGACGATGCATTCATTATTTGAAACAAAGGCTTGAGGATATGAAATAAAATAAGGGTCATGCTAACTTGTGTCATAAGAACACAAGTTAAGGAACTAATAACATAAATAAGAAATAAATTTTGTATTGAAAATATAAATAATTAAACTTATACAACCTTGAATACACAAGTTCTAGGAAATACTTCTATCTTTAACTTTTTAACTTGTGCCTTATTAGCATTTGGTATAACGTCACAAACTTCAAAACAATTTTTGTTATTCTTCTCTGGACATACTTGATAATCTCTACCCTCATTCATCCCATAAATTCAAACAAATACATTTTAGTCCTATGTCTAACAGGATGTATATATATATAAACTTCCTGCAGGATACTAACCAAACCGGCGCAACACCTTTCAAGATTCAACAAATCCAAATTAAGCTTTCAACAAAACCATTGGCAAAGTCCCAAAATAAATAACTTGTAGTTCCATCATCAAAATTAGTTTTATGCACAGTGACTCCTGTTCGCTCCACACTACAATCCCTCCAATTATAGAGAATTGCTTCCATTTCTTGACTACTATGCAATACCAGTGTATTACCATCCTTAGAAAGAAACAATGGCAAGAATTGAAGATAATACTTCAGCGTATCATCACTAAAGTCAAGGTTCAACTGAAGATCATGATAACTAATTTTAAGAAATTGAGTCCAAGAATCTTCAACCCCAAATTCCTTCATCTTCCATATAATAAAATCAGTTTCCTTGTAAGAATAAGATAAACGGCACCTCATCAAAACCTTGCGGCAACCGATACTGATGGTATGTCTCAGTTCCCAAATCAAGTGAAACAATAACAATCTGTTCAACAGTAATATCCTCCAGATCACCATACCAATACAAAGTGATCGGGATGTCATTGTAAATAGCCAACCAGTTAAGAGTGCTGTTAAGAAACACATTAGTATGCCAAAATCCTTCACAATCCAAATCAAGATGAACAACTGGGAGACTTTCAATATTTCTCCAAACATTATCACCTAAACTGAAAACTCTAACCTCACTTGTCAAACGATCGTGGATGTAACGTGACGCAACCACTTTAAATGTGCCGGTAGAATCATCACAACCAAAATTGAAGAAGAAACCACGAATATCATGAAAACAAGCAAGTTTTGGAGATATATTCCTAGTGGCTGGGTTCCATAAACGGAGCCAGTAGTCATAATAAAATTCAGCATTAGCAGAACGATAAACGGAACGATAACCAGTCAAACAGATCAATCCATTGCAGGAACCAGCTATACCAGAGCAGTCCTTTTCGATCAATAGAGAGCCAGGATCAGCAATAAGGGTAAACGACGGGTTATCCATTAAACGAGATATAGGGTATGGAATGATACTGTAATCAATCTCAGATTCATCGTCACTACCATAAGGGGATTCTCCCTTGATAGTTTTGATGTGATGACTGATTAATGTGAAGTGTTTGTGATTTTGATCTCTTGAGATGGAATTTTACAAAATTGGGATCGGAAATAAGATTGTTCCAAGGATTACTAACACATTTGAATCGAAAAAGTGATTTTACAGGAAGTAACAAAAGTATCTCGGGGAGGAGATCATCGGAGACGAACGCCGGTTACGGAGTTGGAGTCGCAGGCATGGCGACGAGGGTTTGTGGAGGCTAGGGTTTCGAGAAGATAGTGAGAAAGCGTTACAACTTTGATTGCGGCGAAGCTAACAATGTTTCCATAAGGTGGCCACATATAAAGAATTTTTTTTTAAACTAATCTAAGCCGGTAGGCAAAAAAAAATCACAATAACTATTACTTATATAAAATGTTCTTCATAAAATATACACTTGATTCAACATTAACGGATTATACCAAAAAAATGCAGCAACAACAGATTGTATCAAAAAAGCCACAGTAGAATAGCGGATTGTATCAAAAATGCTACAACAAAAGAAATAAAAACCAACAGTAGCTATTTATGAAAATTGAACTCGGCGACCCTTCAAAGACTCAAATTCATCCATAATTGCATCTAAGCTAAACTGACTTGCAATGTCTTTTTCAATATAAATAACCAAGCTATTTGAAAGAAAATCATCACTCATTTTGTTTCATTGTTTTGTCTTTAGATTTTTCATTGATGAGAAAGCTCTCTCTATTGTCGTTGTGGAGACTGGGAGTGTCAAAACAAGGCAAATCAATCTATCAATTAAACAGGCGAGTCTATCTATCTACAATTGAATCATTTTATTTGATAAATAAAGCAAAGATTGTTATTATTTATTATTTATCTCTTTTGGGTGTTATTCTTCCGGTTCCTATACGACATAATTAAATAATTTGAAGTTCGATCGGAAGTTAAATAAAGATGGAAAAAATTAATTCATTTAAAATAAAACTTGGGATAGCCAAATATATATTATTAGAGGTAGCTAAATATAAAAATATACCTACTCACTCAAAAAAAATATTTATATTTGAGGTAGCCATGGCTACCTCTCCCTTATACTAGCAACTGCCCCTGAAAATGTGGGTAACCGGTTGCTAAATGGGCAGAGCAACTTTTATATTTTAATTCAACAAAATAATGAGGTGAAATTGTAACATCTAAATTTATCTAAAATATCTAACATGTGCGGTTTGTACTAAAAAAACAAAAATATTAGACTAAAATATGGTTTTAATTCCTGCAAATATGTTTCGTTTTGGTCCCTATAAAAAAAATTATAGAGAAAGGTCTCTGCAAAATATTTTATTTTATAAAATAGTCGCTGGATTATTTTGCAGGGACTTTTTTAAAAAACAAAATATTTTGCAGAGACTTTTTTCTACAAAATGGGTTCAGTCATCATGTGTCACGTATTCAAATCATCACAAAAGTGAGGTTAGAGACTATTTTAAAAAGTTAGTGTAACATGTTTTCATATCGTAACATTAATCATAATGTAACATAATCATACCGTAACATGTTTTCATATTAGTGTTAGAAAGTTAGCGTTGAACAAACAATATTATCGGAGTTCATTTTACAGAATGGATCCGAGTGGAGTAACTCTGGATACATTCGCTCTAATAAAGCGGGTAAATTCCTATTTGAGGCTAGAGTCGGACTCCTCTTATCGTCGTGCAGACCATCCTTGCAGAAAATGTCCCGTCCCACTAGCGTGAATTTCCCGTATCCCCCTGGTGTGGATAAAAAAAACACGACTTAATCATATTTTAAATAATCTAAAACTCGTAATAAAGACGTAGTAATCCCGTCTTTAACATGTCATCAACTATCCCGCCCAGTAGCCTACCCGCATAACAATAATTATTCTTATTATAATTATCTGTAGTTAATTTGGTATGTTGTCTAAACACCTTTCTTAAATTTTGGTATGCTTGCTCGAGTATACCCTTGTTCATACTAACCGTGGAGCATGAAAATTTAGTTGTTTTCTACGCAAACACACTGAGTTCATGTGTGCTCACTGTATATCATGTAGGCAGAGGCACCTCCTCCTCATTTGGAAAGAAAACAAAAAAGGTCAAGATTCCTTGCCCATTCTTCTACTCTTTGACAGCTAGGCAGCTAGCTAGTCCAATGCTTACTTTCTTTTGTCATTGATGTTAAATCAAATCAACCCATTTTTTCTTTCTCTCATGTTGACAGTTAGCTAGTCCAATGTTATTCGTGTCATACCGTCATCATTCATTACTAATGCTTTCTAGTTCCATTGTTGTTATGAAAAGATGATGAGCTTGAAGCAACTACAATGTCATAAATTGAAAAAATTGAATTCAGCGGTAGTTAACTACCGCTGGAGCCAGCGGTAGTTAACAGCGGTAGTTAACTGCTGCTGGTTTGCCCCACGGTAATTTTATCATTTAC
>Ga0315913_1006188_pt1 | contig 14483 bp, 5 predicted proteins | sample MpolsnodulesMG_FD_207736 | JGI IMG/M metagenome (GOLD analysis project Ga0315913, IMG submission 207736) | Medicago polymorpha root nodule microbial communities from Los Angeles, California, United States - small nodules | ecosystem: Host-associated > Plants > Roots > Nodule | place: USA... | reverse complement strand
TCTTAATGTAAAACAGAGTCGGTAAAAAATCATCATTGTTGGCTCCCACAATTCCACCGCAAAGAATATCAAACCATCAAACTTGAGTAAAGTAATGCAAAACTCATCTTCAAAAGTCCAATGATAACTATTTGGCTTTGTCAAACACTTCCAGTGCAATATACACTTTTGAGTTTGAATTCAGCACGAAAAAGAGGAAGAAATGATTGAATCAATTGTCTTATGAATGACAAAGGGCACAATTACTGGTTGTAGTTAAAAAGTTAGGGTGTTATCTGGGTTATTGGGGATTAATATTGTTTACACTAGTTTAGATCACCTCACAGGAATATTTTGTTTACTGGACTAAACCTTGTGTTGCTCTTCTCTCTCTGCTTTGGTGCAACTACTCTGATATCGTTAAAACGTTTCTTGTTCCACCATATTCTTCAGAGCTACGATCTTATCTCCTACCCTTTTGACATTCGATAACATCTTTCATCCAATACTTATCTATGACAATGCATGCCTGTTTTCTAGGTGCATTTTTATTTTTTCTGGTGGTTGCCCGAAACAGGCATTTGCCCAAAAGTATAGAGAGCCAAGCTTCTTTGTTTGGCCACACCAGAACTCGTGAAAACAAGAAGCATACAATAAATCTCGTATTTCCTATAAACCAATGCATGAATACTTAAGTGTCCGATTCTTTAGCGTGCTCTTGTAAGATGTATCCACTTTTAGCGTGCTCTTGTAAGATGTATCCACTTTTAGCGTGCTCTTGTAAAATGTATCCACTGTTTCCAGCTATAATTTGACTTAGACCATTTCAATGTCGTCAAAGATCGTCTATGGCGGATTGCGATGGCAGTTTTTTTTGACAACCGCCATGGCCAATTTGTAAAGTTTTGACAACCTCCATGGCCAATTTGTAAGAAGATGGCAGCACCATGGCATTTTATGATGGATATGGCGGGCTAAAGATGGCGAATTTTTTGGCTATCCACCACGGTTCACCGTCCACAACACTCAGTCATTTTCTGATGTTTACTACATTCCTAACCTCACTTTGAGTCCTATTGGGGATCTTGGCACAACAATTAGAGTGCATGTTAGTTTTGTTATTACAAGCATCCAAAGCTCTATTGGACGCGAAAGCAACAAATAGTTCCTCCCACTTCAACACATGTTCAAGGATAGTAAACAGTTACCGCTTATTAGTATATTTCACATCTTAGGTGCCAATATGCAAAATCCAATCATAATACCCTGAAAGTGATGGCATTCCTCTTCAACCTAAACATATGATCGCTATCATAGCAAAATGCCAAGCTTAACTCAAATTGCAAAATGAAAAACGCAATCCAAAAACAAAACACAAAGAAAGCAACATGACCCTCACCCAACCCATATAGTTCCAAAAATCCAAAACATGACAATTCACTCCATGCCAAATTAATAACAAGAAAAAGTTAAGTGCATGTTTTTACTTTACTTTTTCATTTTCACTTCAACTAATAAGAGTTAAATGACCATCACTACGTACTGACAGTGTAAAATAGTTTTACACCGTCATCCAATAGAAATCCATCATCTTCTCATGTAGGCCTACTTTGTAACCATCTTTTAAAAATAACTACAACATACTCTACTATTGTAACCATCCAATAGAAAATATTCACTACACGAATATTCATCATTTCATGAAAAAATATCAAATTATAATGCTTGCAAGTGTAAAACATAGAGTTAAAAAAGTTTAAAGATTAAACCTTTGTGTTCATCATCAGCATCATGATACTCCTCTTCATGTTCTTCCTCAATAACAGGATGAAGTTCAACTTTTTCACCATCATTCCCATCAACTCCGTCGCCACCGCCATTACTCTCCTCCGGATACCTTACAACAACAACAGGACAAACACAATGACGAACACAATAATCACTAACACTTCCAAGCTTCCCATTAGAACTTCTCTTCGTCGCACCGAATCCACGGCTTCCCATAATCACAGCACTCAATCCAAGCCGTTCAACTTCCAAACACAATCTTTCCTTCATATCATGATCTTTCACAATGTGAATTTTGAACGGAGTTTCTGATTCCACCAATGGTTGTGCAAGATCGGTTGCTTTTGTTGAGGTGAAATTGTCGAATTCGTCTTCCATTTTTTGACGTGATTCCTCGGAGGCGTCACCGTCGGAGGTGGCGGCGGTGGGGGAGGTGACGGAACCCCAGTCGGCGCCGTAGAGGACGGAAGTTGGACGGACGTGGAGGAGGATGACGGTGTCGCCTGGTCGGAGATAGTTTTGAACTGCCCATCGGACGGCGTAGGCGCTTTCGTCGCTGAGATCAACGGCGATCGCGACTTTGCGGTGTGAACCGGATGGGAGAGAGAACCGAGCCGGGTGAACCGGTGATTGTGGATTCATGTTGGAGAAAATTACGGTTTTCTGGATTAAAATTCGTAAGTTGAGAAGATTAATATTTGGAGTTTGATATAGTAACGGATCAAAGAGTGTGAGGAAATGTTTCTTTCTTTCTTGCTCTTTGATGTTGTTGAATTTTGGTGTTCTTTCAGTTCATTCACTGTTTTATATAAGCTTCTGAAGTTACAACAGTTAGTTTTTGTTTACTGTAATACTACCAGGAGTGTGAACATGCTTAAGTTGAGAATTGATTCAAATTGAAGGCGAACTAAATTTAAAATAATTGAACTGAATCAAATTGTTTGCATTTTGAATTGAATTGAACTGTTTTAAACTAAACTGTTATTATTGATAGCATTGAAAAAAAATATATAAAAAAAAACAAACGAAATCAAATTTTAGTTACCGAACTGAATAATTTCAAATCGAGCTGAACTGTATCGAACTGAACCAACTATTTCAGTTCAGTTTTTGAACTGTTAGTAATAGTTCAGTTTTTTTTTTGTTTGGTTTGGTTCAGTTCTGCAATGCCGTTTGGTTTTTTGGTTTTTTTTGCCCATCCCTAACTACTATTATGAACTTTCACACATAAATAAAGTTGTCGAGTTTCAACTCCGGTCATGAAGTCAAATCCAACAATATTGTTATTTTTTATCTATTGTGTTGAAATTACTAGACATTTAAGATGTATTTTAATCTAGCTATCAATTTAATAATTTTTTTATTATCTTTTATAATCAAATTAACATTAACTTTATATAAAGCTGTCTCAAAAATTTATAGGAGTGTGGACATGCTTTATAGGTAATTTTGGAACAAAATTATTAAATTTAAAATTGAGATCATTGAATATGAGAACTTTTTTTTATCTATATTCAAAAATTTTGGCCGAAATTTAGAGTCTTGTTCAGTGCTCATATTGAAACTTTGGAGAATGTACTATGTTCTTCAATTTACTTAGGATAAATGATACCGAACATTTTCTCTTGATTCTGACTCGTGGTATCATTGCTTAATAAGGGTGTCCCTTGACCCATTGTTTTTCTATTTCCTAGAGCCATTTCATCAACTAATAAACCATGGATTTGTGTATATTGAATCGATACTAAAATGCCCTCTAATTTGGCAATACTTTAACCAATATGTATCCATCTTATGAGACATTGGTTTTTGGTTGTAAGAGATATACTTAAATATCATAACCAGTTGATATTATATAAGACAGGAACACGATAATGCTTATGGATATGCTTTTGACATGGACATATGAAGCCAAACGCCTACCGAATTGTACGAAGAATGTTCAACATCGAACATGATGAAGTAGCTAGGAAGCATACTCTTTTGAAATTAAAAATTATCAAAACTGGCTTTGGTGATAGGTGACCAAATAAAGAGGTGAGGGCTACTAGTAGCACATAATATTAGGACCGTTTTTTCTCTCACCGATTGATTTCTCGTGTGTCTTACCTATTTCAGTTTATATAATTTGAAAAACATAAAACATCATCTAAAACATGTTAAAACACTCTTTTAATCACACATTTGTCTGGATTTTATAATTTGAATAAGGTTATTGAATGAGATAAGAAATTCTCTAACATTAGTAGATTTACAATTATGCCAAAAGGTCTTGGGTCAATTTATACAACAACATCAATAAGTTGCTAAGTGCTACAAGAAATAACGAATGGCTCTTATTAAATAAAAATATAGGGGATTTTCAAAATGTTTTCAATCACAGCTGTTTTATGTTGTAAATTGTAATTGAATCCGATTTTACTCTTACATTCACGGCCAACAAATTGAGCACGATTTTTTATTAAGAAAAAAAGTTGAGCACGATTTTGAAATATTTATAGTAGGACTAGGAAGTCACAATTCTAATATATTGTTGGATGAGTGTTCTATTAACGCAGATGTTGGTTTCTTGTTATGCAAACAAACTGAAATTAGGGTTTTAATGGAGAAGATGATGATGGTTAACGTGGTTAGAGTTTGTTGGAGAGAGAAGAGTATATTGGAAAGTTGTATTCACACTATTGAAGTTGAGTTACAAGTGTTTATATATATACAATGACTTAGAGTGCAAATCTCTTGTAACTAACTAACACACTTATCCAAAACAAAACAAACTAATCTCTCAAGTGTTTGTTAATCATGATTATGGATTAAAACACACAAACTAATACACCCCTCTTAATCCACAATCCTAACATTCTATTAGACCTAACGTGTCCCTCAAGCAAGTGAACCTATCAATCTTCAAAGCTTTTGTGAAACCATATGCCAGTTGAGCTTAAGTAGGACAATATTCCACTTCAATCATTCCTTTTGCGACTTGTTCTCTGATGAAGTGAAATTTGGTTTCTATATGCTTGCTCCTGCCATGTGCAATTGGATTCTTGGCCAAATTTATAGCTGATCTGTTGTCAATCTTCAGCTTCAGTGGTTTCTTCACTTCACAGCTTCAGTGGTTTCTTCACTTCACAGTTAAGTTCCTTCATCACATTGTCAAGCCAAATTGCTTGACATGCAGCAAATGTGCCTGCAATGTACTCAACTTCACATGAAGATAGAGCAGTAACTGGTTGTTTCTTAGTGCACCATGAGATTGCATCACCATTGAACTTGAATAGGTAGCTAGAAGTGCTTCTCATATCCATTCTATCTCCACACCAGTCTGAATCAGAGTATCCCTCTAGTTCAGCTTCTCTTTCTTTGTTAGCAGCTGGAAATAACATGCAAAACTTCAGGGTACCTTTCACATACCTCAATATCCTTTTAGCTGTAGTGAGATGAGATTTTCTTGGATCATTCATGAATCTACTGATGATACTTACTGCAAAGCATATGTTTGGCTTGTTGTTGCATAAGTACCTCAGTGATCCCACTATCTGTTTGACTTCAGTAGATTCTACTTTTTCTTCATTATTCCATTCATCCAGCTTAACATTTGTTTCAGATGGATTTGATGCAATATTGCAATCAATCATTTGAAACCTTTTAAGCAGTTCCCCAATGTATTTTTGCTGATGCATCATTATGCTTGCTTTGCTAGTTTTGAACTCAAATCCAAGGAAATATGATAGTCTTCCCAAATCAGTCATTTCAAATTCACACTGCATAGTGTGTTTGAACTTCTCAATCTCACTTTGATTACTTCTAGTTACTAATAAGTCATCTACATATAAGTAGATTATAGTAATGTCTTCTTCATTCAGTTTCTGAACATATATACCATATTTTGCTTTGCATTTCTTGAAGCCAATTTGAAGTGAAACTGATCAATCCTCTTGTTCCATGCTCTAGGTGATTGTTTCAAGCCATAGAGTGCTTTGTGTAACGTACACCATATGCTCCTTCCCACTTACTTCAAATCCTGGTGGTTGTGTAACATACACATCTTCTTCTAATGGTCCATTCAGAAATGCGCCGTAAAGGATGAAAGTTGGACAGACATGGAGGAGGATGACGGTGTCGCCTGGTCGGAGATTGTTTTGAACTGCCCATCGGACGGCGTAGGCGATTTCCTCGCTGAGATCAACGGCGATCGCGACTTTGCGGTGTGAACCGGATGGGAGAGAGAACCGAGCCGGGTGATCCGGTTCAGGTCGAACCGGTGATTGTGGATTCATGTTGGAGAAAATTACGGTTTTTCAGATTAAAATTCGAAGGTTGAGAAGATTAATATTTGGAGTTTGATATAGTAACGGATCAAAGAGTGTGAGGAATGTTTCTTTCTTTCTTTCTTGCTCTTTGATGTTGTTGAATTTTGGTGTTCTTTCAGTTCATTCACTGTTTTATATGAGCTTCAGAAGTTACAACAGTTAGTTTTTGTTTACTGTAATTATTAAACTGGAGGCCGTTTTTACATGAGATAATTTGTCTAAGATCGTTTTTTCTTTCCACAACTAGGTAAAATGAAAACTATTATGAACTTTACACACTTAAATAAAGTTGTCGGTTTCAACTTCGATCATGAAGGTGATTTGATTTTTCACTTATTCATTTTATAGGGATGAAAATCTAATCGCTAGACTACTGGACAAAAACAATGGTATTTGATAATTAGAAATTTTCCCTTCCCACTTTTCAAAGAGACTTTTAAATTAAGTTGAAGTTATATTTTGCCCATCCAAAAAATCAGATGATTGAAAAAAATGCGATTGTCTACAATAATAAAGATGGTTTTTTAAAAACATACTTATTAAAATGATTTTGTGAAAGCTACTCAATTTTAGATTTTTCCCTTTCAAGATGATGGACAAAAAACGTATTAATTTATAGGTGGTTTTGGAACAAAATTATTAAATTTAAAATCGAGATCATTGAAATGAGAACTTTTTTTTTATCTATATTCGAAAGTTTTGGCTGGAATTTAGGGTCTTGTTTGATGCTCATGAATTTAGGGTCTTGTAGGAAGCATACTCTTTGAAATTAAAAATGATCAAATTAGGTGATAGGTGACCAAATAAAGAGGTAGGGGATACTACTAGTAGCACATAATTCGAAAAACGTAAAACATCCTCCAAAACACGTTAAAATATCCTCCTAATCACACCATTTTTTTTGGATTAGATAAAAAAATGGTTATCATATTCAACATCAATAAGTTGCTTAGTAGATTGACAATTATGCCAAAAGGTCTTGGGTCAATTTATAGAACAACATCAATAAGTTGCTGAGTGCTACAAGAAATAACGAATGATTCTTGTTAAATTAAATAAATATAATTTCAAAATGTTTTCAATCATAGCTGTTTTATGCTGTAAATTGTAATTGAATCCGATTTTACTCTTACATTCACGGCCAACAGATTGAGCGCAATTTTTTATTAAGTAAAATAGTTGAGCATGATTTTGCAATATTTATAGTAGGAAGTCACAATCCTAATATATTGTTGGATGAGTGTTCAAATCCAGTTCACATCAATGCCAACTGACTGCTTAACAAATTCCAAATATATTTTTAGTGTTTTCAGGTTTGTAGATTTTTTTTAGTAAAGAAGGGTTTGTAGAATTTTCATTTATATATATTACTAATTAAAAAAAATTGAATAACTTACAAAAATTAAAATAAAAAATGAAATTGGTCAAATAAATTGTCTCCAAGACTCAACAACAATGTAATGTACTTCCCCCATCCCAAATTATAAGTCACTTATTCATCAAATCATCAAGTCGCTGGTTATTTTCATAAACTTGTATAGTTGATGAGGCATAGGCTTATCTTTAAAGAGTTGTAGGTAACTTATCCAACAATCAATTACAATTAGCCACATATCACGTTGTATGTTTTAAACACATATATTGTGCACCAACAATGGACAATTTACGTTGTTCTCAACTTGGTAATTTTTAAAGTCGTAGAGAGAGGAGAGTGTAGTTGGTGTAAATTTAAAAATTTGAGGGTGTTCATAATGAAAAAAGTATGATTGGTGTAAATTTATAAATTTGAGGGTGTGCGACGACAGCGTACACATCGGATGCGAAAAAGTATAAACAAGAAAATAGGAAAACAAAGACGCAAGAACACAAAAGAACATCACAATGTAAAAATGAGCACACCAAAAACACATGATGTGGTAGAATACGATTCTGTATAAATATGATGAAATATTATATTTAGAATATGATGAAACATCTTCAGAAACCCTCGAATTTTTCAGATTTTAAAATCTAAATAAGGAGCGCGAGAAGAAAGAGTGGTGGGAAAAGAAATAGCCAAAAAATATGGACTACATGGTTCTTATCATGGGAGGGATAGTGCTGGACCAAGGTCCAGTTCACCTATGATGGAAATTCACTACAACACCCTCACTCATAGCTACCTTGAGAGAAAAATGGAAAACGGTCATTAGGAAGAAAACGAATTAAATCATTTTTTTAATTAGATAGAATTTAGATAATAATATAAATTACCTTTTACCTGACTGTAAGCAAAATTTAGCTGATAGTGACAATGTTTAGCCACTTTTGTGTACAGGGATGGTGTAAACGAAAAATTAACGTTTCTTTATGCCACAACTAAATAGTTTTAACACAATACAATTTACATAATGTGGATGACATTATGAGATCAAGAGGGTGATACTGGAGTAGGTATTCAAAAATAAAGAGGCAAGTAGATTGTAATGAGTTTTGAGTACCTTTAATATGAACTTTGATTATAAAAAAACAAAGGATCTATCTATGTTTTTGATTTCACAACGTTATGGATTAATGGTCATTTTGGTGTTGATTTTCTTCCCCACATATATATTTTTTCTTTCTTAAATACCACTTTAGTCCTTTATCTTTTAAAAGTTTAGTCCCTTAACTTTAAAATTGATCAATTTGATCTCTTAATTTATGTAAGTCAACGCAACTTGATCTCTTAATTTATGCAAGTTAAGAAAACTTAGTACTTAAACTTATGTAAGTTACTGCAACTTTGTAGATGAATATGATAATATATTTTCGTAAGTTAAAGTAAGTTGCATTAACCAAATTAATCAATCTTCTAGTTAATAACGAAACTAAATTTTTAAAATAAATTAAAAGACCAAATTGACCGGTTTTAATCATAAAAGACCAAACATAAATTTTAAAATAAGTTAAGGAATCAAAGTTGTATTTAAGTTTTTTTACATATTTTAGTATTATCATGCTATTTCTATAACATTAACACTTTGAATTATTTTTATATATTCATGTATTTCTTTCTTGCACTATTTTTGCCTCTTTGTGGAATCTAGTGCCGGAATGGATTGGTGTGCTTTCAGCTGATCCGCTTTTTATCCAGGACCATTTTCATCGATCCGTTTATGTTTTCTGCTGGTTGGGCGCGCGCTCGCCACTCTTTTATGCAACTTGTGTGACTCTCATGTGCTCAGGTTATATGGAATGAGAGAAATAATATGTTATTTAAAAATAAGGAAAGCAATGTTCGTCAGATACTAATCAAAGTTAAACTTCACTCTTTTTGGTGGATGAAAGCGGCCCATGTCAATTTTAGCTTAAGCTTTCATTTTTGGTGGTCGAACCTATCTGTAGGTTTGGGTGTCGACTAATCCTTTGATTGTATTTTTGTTTTGTGGTTACCTTGTAAACTCTCGAGGTCTTTTTGGCACTCCTTATGCTAAGATGATCCTCTTTTGGTGTTAATATATATCCCATTTTTGCTTTTTAAGAAAAAAAGTTTATTTCAAAAAAACCAATTGAGTAGAAGTATTTTTTCAAAATGTAGTCAAAGATATAGCAAGTGGAAACTTAGTGGACAATAGTTTTTGCATTGAGAATAAAAGTACATTGCGAATAGAAAATCAGTTCATTGATCATCTTCTCATAACGTGTGAATTCAATTGGAAAATATTTCCCCTTAATTTTCGTCAAGAATAGAAGAGACTTTGTGTGCTAGAAAAGTCAAATGTCCAATTTGTGGGATAATAATCCAAATCTTTAGGTGGGCCTGTTACGAAGACTGCAAAAGATTTCTTGTTGGTTTTGAGCTGTGAGCAGAAAAAAAGGTTGAATAACTTGAACTTGTAAAGTTGTACGTACATATAATAAAACTTTCTAGAAGTTACATTGATTAACATTCTCTTATGTTGAAAAAATAAACTTGGGAAAAGGGATGAAAGTGGCACACTACTATGTTATATTTGGCTCTACTTATGTCCTTGAAGTGGCTATCAAATCTCATCAGGTAGATATACCAGATAGATATGATATAAGTGATCATATTTCAAGAACAAATATAACAAGCATATAATAATGATTAATGAGATATGATTTCACACATGTCTAAAAAGTTACACCGTAAATACATATACTAACTAAATCTTTGAAATAAATCTTAACAAAATAAAAACCTTTGAAATCAAAACTTTTTTATTTTAAAGTGATCATACCATCCTAAACTTTTTATTTGACAAGGATCGCCATATAAGTGCTATGATCTCCGTCCTTAAACCATCATGAAAGGCGGGGTTTTTTTCCCCGTCTCCATCCTTATTGGAGAAAATTTTCCGTCTGTAAACCCTAATACGGTTATTTTCACGTATATCCCATTTATGGATACAAATTAATATCTCTATAGTAAAATGAAATTAACAATACTGTGTGAAGTGGAGAAAAACTAATACACACAAGAATAAAAGTGTCATGGAGTTAATAAATGCTACAAGCTTTATATTACTACTACCACTAACCTACGTTGCACTCACATGAAACTTACAACTAATGACAACGACTTAAACCATCCCTCAAGGACAAAGTAATTAATGCAATTATATGAAAAGACTTGCTTGACTTAATGTATGGAACAGCTTCCACTAGGCCCTTCATTACCACATTTTCAATCACAACTTATACCTATAATTCCTCCACAATACTTTCATAGTTTCTCCAATGAAAGCTGAACAGTGAAGGCCAAGTCATGTTCAATATGATGAAACCATGGTTCTGGCTTTCTGTTCTAACATTCTTCTTCTCTATACACTTCTATCCTTCCCTTGCAGCTCTAACTAGCATCTCAGCAAAACAATCTCTCTCTGGTGACCAAACTCTTATTTCTAAAGGAGGAATCTTTGAACTAGGTTTCTTCAAACCAGGTAATTCCTCTAACTACTACATAGGCATATGGTACAAAAAGGTCATTGAACAAACAATTGTTTGGGTAGCCAACAGAGACAATCCTGTCTCTGACAAAAACACTGCCACCTTAAAAATCTTAGCTGGTAATTTAGTTCTATTAAATGAGTCTTCAAAACAAGTTTGGTCAACAAACATGAATATTCCTAAGTCAGATTCTGTTGTAGCTATGCTTCTAGATAGTGGAAATCTTGTTTTGAAAAATAGGCCTAATGATGATGTATTAGATTCTCTATGGCAAAGTTTTGATCATCCAGCAGATACATGGCTTCCTGGTGGTAAAATTAAGCTAGACAATAAAACAAAGAAGCCTCAGTATCTTACTTCATGGAAGAATAGAAAAGATCCTGCAACAGGCCTTTTCTCTTTGGAACTAGACCCAAAAGGAACATCTTCATATCTTATTCTTTGGAATAAGTCTGAAGAGTATTGGACAAGTGGACCTTGGGATGGACATATTTTTAGTTTGGTTCCTGAGATGAGGGCAAATTATATCTTCAATTTTTCGTTTGTGTCGAACGAGAATGAAAGCTACTTCACCTATTCCATGTATAACCCTTCGATTATATCGCGGTTTGTGATGGATATCTCAGGGCAGATTAAGCAACTTACATGGTTGGAAGGTATCAATCAGTGGAACTTGTTTTGGGCGCAGCCAAGACAACATTGTGAGGCTTATGCTTTATGCGGTTCGTTTGGGAGCTGCACTGAGAACTCAAAGCCGTATTGTAATTGTTTGAGTGGTTATGAGCCAAAGTCACAGTCTGATTGGGATTTGGAGGATCACTCAGGTGGGTGTATGAGAAAAACAAGGTTACAATGCGAGAGTTCTCATCGCTCTAATGGGGTGAAGGACAGGTTCCGCGCAATCCCCAACATGGCATTGCCTAAACATGCAAAACCTGTGGTATCAGGAAATGTAGAGGAATGTGAATCAATATGCTTGAACCATTGCTCTTGTTCTGCTTATTCATATGATAGTAATGAATGTTCAATTTGGATTGAAGACCTCCTAAATCTCCAACAGTTACCTTCAGATGATAGTAGTGGAAAAACTTTGTATCTAAAACTAGCAGCATCAGAATTTAGTGATGCTAAAAACAATAATGGGGTGATTATCGGTGTTGTAGTAGGCGCTGTTGTTGGCATAGGGATTCTCTTGGCACTTCTTCTGTTTGTCATGCTTAGGCGAAGAAAGAAAACAGTTGGAACAGGTAAGCCTGTGGAGGGTTCGTTGGTGGCATTTGGGTACAGAGATATGCAAAATGCGACTAAGAATTTCTCCGAGAAATTGGGCGGAGGAGGATTCGGTTCTGTTTTCAAAGGAACATTGGCTGATTCAAATGTGGTGGCAGTGAAGAAGCTGGAAAGTGTTAGCCAAGGAGAGAAACAATTCAGAACTGAAGTGAGTACAATAGGGACAGTGCAACATGTTAACCTTGTCCGGCTCCGAGGATTCTGTTCAGAAGGTACCAAAAGAATGCTGGTTTATGATTACATGCCTAATGGTTCCTTGGATTTCCATTTATTCTTGAAAAAAGACTCTTCTAAGGTGTTGGACTGGAAACTGAGATACCAAATTGCTATTGGAATTGCAAGGGGATTAACATACCTCCACGAGAAGTGCCGAGACTGTATCATACACTGCGATGTAAAGCCAGAAAACATTCTCCTGGACACCGATTTTTGTCCTAAAGTTGCAGACTTCGGCCTGGCTAAGCTGGTCGGACGAGATTTCAGCAGGGTCCTAACAACTATGAGAGGAACAAGAGGCTACCTTGCTCCGGAGTGGATTTCTGGTGTGGCTATTACAGCCAAAGCCGATGTTTATAGCTACGGAATGATGCTTTTCGAGGTTGTATCTGGTAGGAGGAATTCCGATCCATCAGAAGATGGTCAAGTAACTTTCTTTCCTACCTTAGCTGCAAAAGTAGTTATTGAAGGTGGAAGTGTCATCACCCTTTTGGACCCTAGGTTGCAGGGAAATGCAGACATTGAAGAGGTTGCGCGAATAATTAAAGTCGCTTCCTGGTGTGTCCAAGACAATGAAAATCAAAGGCCAACAATGGGTCAGGTAGTTCAAATTCTCGAGGGCATTTTGGAAGTGAATTTGCCACCAATTCCAAGGTCTCTTCAAATGTTTGTTGATAACGATGAGAACGTGGTTTTCTACACTGATTCTAGCTCAACTCAAAGTTCACAGGTAAAGAGTAACATCTCAGCAACCTCTCAGGTCCAAAGCAATATCTCAGCAACCTCTCAGGTCCAAAGCAATATCTCATCAGCTAGCTCTAAGTCATCAGCAGAAAATTAGGTTGTCTCTATTGTTACTTGTTGCTCATAAAAAAATGTCATCCTTTGATTTTATAACAAATGTAATTGTAAATTTGCAATGTATGTTTTGAATTACGTGGTTCTGTTTGGATACACAATTTAGTTAAGCTCTTATCATATAAGTGCTTATGCATTAGCTATTTATATGACAAAGAATAAAATAAAGTCAAAATGTTTTCATATAAGCTATAAGTTGTTTTCCCTAAGCTATCATGGAATACATGTGGAAATAAGCTGAAAACAACATATGAACATGTCATAAGCCATTTCCATAAGCTCTCTCAAATAGTCTCGGTATATATTTGGATTTCTACAATACCGTATCCCACGACAAGTGTACACACAAGCTACAACTGATAGCTTCCATTTTGAAGTGCGTTCATATAGTATGTATTTTTTATTGCATTTCAGATTGGTTAATTCAACTATTTGACCCATAAAAAATGTTGTTAACATAATGACTTGAAACATCAGTGTTTAAAGTTAAACCTTCAAGTCCAAAATTTGAATTAACTAATCACACAAATCCTCCATTCAACCTATCATAAGCTTGAAGAATAAACAATCTTCCCTTTGTTAATTGATTCATGGACTAAGGTAGGCATACTGTGGTCCTCCATGGTGTCTTGGAGAACCATATATATCAAAACTTTTGAGTCACTTTTCACAACTAAGGTTTGTGACCTATGAAATACGGATACAAATACAAACAACGACACAATATTGACACTAGTACATTGGCATTGATAATAATTAAAAAAAAAATACAATTTAATGTAATTATATGTGTTGGTGTAGGACACCAACAATATTCAACACTGAAACATGTCTAATACGAATTAAAGCTTATCCAAGTCAAGAGTTTTTCATGTGCCATAGCCCATAGGCTAAGCAAAAGCGTGGATAATCTCCAAATCACTCGACATTAATACATATTGGTATCAGTATCAATCTGGGGTGTTGAAATAAATTGATGATTGTTGCTCATAGAAAATTCAAGACCGCTATTACGCCACCATACAATATTATTTTTCAGAGAACAGGATTAAATTAACTATTTATTATACCTAAAAGTCTTGATTAATACATGAATAAAGTATGGGATAT
>Ga0315913_1006187_pt1 | contig 14485 bp, 7 predicted proteins | sample MpolsnodulesMG_FD_207736 | JGI IMG/M metagenome (GOLD analysis project Ga0315913, IMG submission 207736) | Medicago polymorpha root nodule microbial communities from Los Angeles, California, United States - small nodules | ecosystem: Host-associated > Plants > Roots > Nodule | place: USA... | reverse complement strand
CATGTGATATGCCACCAATTGACTTATCAAAGCTGAATGGAATAGAACATGACAAAGTGGTGGATGAGATTGTTAGAGCAGCTGAAACTCTTGGATTCTTTCAAGTAGTGAATCATTGTGTTCCTTTGGACTTAATGGAATCACTTAAAGATTCAGCACACGCATTTTTCAATATGCCACCAGAGAAGAAAGTTGTTTGCGGAAAAAGTTCAAAGATGAGATATGGGAGTAGCTTTGCTCCAGAGAAAGAAAATGTGCTGGAATGGAAAGACTTTATCTCTATGGAGTATAGTAGTGATGAAGATGCTCTTCAATATTGGCCTATTGTGTGCAAGTAAGTCTGTCCTTTCGTTTAATCCTTGGAATACATACATGCTTATTTATTATATTAATCCTCCAATTTCTTAAGAGAAAGTAAGTACACCCAAAATTTGAATTTGTGTTTGTTTTGAATTCGTTGAAAATCACACTAATAAAATACCTGATGTATGAAACAAATTAATCAAGCAACCAAAACAACGTGGGTAACGGTTATAAACACAAGCAAAAGTAGAAAACAACTGGAGAAAGAAAGAGAGATCACACGAAATTTGTTTACCCAGTTCGGTCTAATACTGACCTAGTCTGGGTGAGACCTGTTCCACTATAATGATGAATAACTTTACAAAGAAATATCAAAAGGTTACAAACCCTCGTGTTTGTTGCCAAGAGCAAACTCTACAAACCCTAGTTTTTGTGTTGGCTTTTAAACCCTTGTTTTCTAGCTCTCTCTACTTCTCTCATCTTTCATCTTTCATCTGATACATGATTTCTAATTACAGAGAAATATAACTCGTAAATTTGGAACGGAAATCACGTTGAAGATACGTTTTTTTTTCCTTCGGCGAAAGAATATTTGCATCAAATATTTCCTTTCAAAATATATTTGCATCAAATCTTCCTTCATACAGTACAAAAATATATTTATTGTCCATAAATATATTTTCAGCACAAAATATATTTAAAAATAATCTTTTATATTTTTAGCACCAATATTCTTCATCCAACAAATTTTGAGTCATACAACAATGTTATTTCAAAGATTTAATCTTTTATCGAAGTTCTAATTTATAATCTAAGTCCAACAATCTAGTTTTTGGAATATCTATACAATTACGTAATAGCAACTTATAAGTTTATATTTTATTTTTAGATACAGGCCACATATAAATTAATACATACGAATTAAATTTTTTGTTTGTTACATACTAGTTAACTATATAGTTACTTTTCTAAACGAATTTATCCTTCATAACAAAATTCTATTTACTTCTCTTGTCAAAAATATACAAAATCTATTTACATTTATATCTACCTAACTATAGCAATTCGAAAACTAATTAACTCCATACTTTAGTTGAAAACGTTTTCTTTTACAAATTTACTCTTAATAATATTTTATTTTTGTCAAATTAAAAATTTAATCCATACCATTATACAATGACAACTCAAAAGTTAACTACCAACCGGGTTAACTAAATTGTTAAACATACTAGATAAATTTATCCTTCTTAACAAAACTCAATTTAAATTTAAATCTACATAATTATATCAATTCCAAAACTAACTCCGTACTTCAGTTGAAAACTTTTTATGTTAAGTATAAATCTACTTTTAATATTATTTTCTCTTTTCAAATTTAAAATGAGTGTCCATCTTTTTGTTAATGTGAAAATATGGTTTCATTCTCTTGTGGTTTTATTCTCTAAAATATAACATGGAAATTATTTTAGTGGAACTAATTCAAGTAACTTAATAATAGTTGTACTAAAACAAAATAGCCAGGACCACAAACAATTTTTAATTTTATTTTCAGAGTTTTATTAAGAAATAAATGCACTAAAAAATAGTTGTACTAAAAAATCATTACAAATAGTATTTTGTAACTTCCCTTAATTTATGGAGAAAAGCAGACATAAAGACACTTAGGTAGGGGTTTATTTAAATTATTTCTTTTTATTTTTGCAGGGAAGTTGCACTTGAGTATTTGAAGTTATCATCCAAGATAGTTAGAGACATTTTAGAAATACTAATTGGTAATCTGGCAGTAAAAACATATGACTCAAAAATTGAAACTCTTATTGGTCTCAAGAATGTTAACATGAATTACTACCCAGCATGCCCAAATCCAGACCTAACCGTGGGTGTAGGGCGCCACTCGGACAACGGGACCATCACTGTGCTTCTTCAAGATGGAATAGGTGGCTTATATGTCAAAACAGAAGATGGAAATGATGTTGGAAAAGAAGAATGGCTGGAGATTCCAGCTATCCCTGGAGCTTTAGTGATCAATGTTGGTGATGCTTTAGAGGTTTGATATATTAATGAAATCTAATATTATAAGAATATGTAAAATTAGAATATAACAACATCTTTTATATTTGCAATAGTTTGGTAGCCAAGATACCATTACTAATAACCCTTTTGCTATTTTAATTTAAGATACTAAGCAATGGGAAGTATAAGAGTTGTGAACATAGAGTAATGACAACATCCACTCAATCCAGAGTATCAGTTCCATTGTTCACTCGTCCTATGCCTACAGAGAGAATTGGCCCATTACCAGAATTGGTGAAGAAAGATGGATTGGCTGAATATAGAGAAGTGTTGTGGCAGGATTACAGTAACAACTACTTTGGGAGTGCTCTTAAAGGAAAAAAGACTCTTGATTTTGCAAAGATCAACTCTAATTAACTTTATCAATAAAGGAGTATGAAATGAACCACTAATTTATGTTCCCTTTCTCTCGTTTTGTTTCACAAGAATAAAACTTAAATAGTTGTCATGTTTCCTTCTTTCTGCCACACATATGCAGAGAAGGTTAAATTTTATAATCATCATGCGATGAAGAATCATCAATATTGTAGAGAGTATTAAATATGTAACTCATTATGAGGTAAAGATTGAATAATATTTGTGGAATTTTTAAATTTGATCCTGATCTTGAGTTACATTATCAAACCATGTTATTAACTCACTACTGTTTTGCACAATCAACTAAAACTTGCAAACTTCCCCCTTAATTTACTGCTTTTATTTATTTATTTAATTTTCTGTTTTAATAAGTAATGCTAGTTGATAAGTTGAAATGACAATTCGTGTGAAGACGATCTTACTTATCACATATGCTAAAACTGTCCATCAGAACACTAAAAGAAACTGTTAGAAAACAACACATATCATAATCATTATGATCTCTATGTACAACTAAGTTTGTTATCATCATTTAAACATCAATTTAAAAAGGATTTTATTATTTTCCTCAACATTTTTCACAAAATAATAAAGAATAAAATAAAATTAAATTAAATTCTTGCTAAATCTAACTGACTAAAACTTTTTAATAATCAAAAGTTTTTGCATTGTTCAATTGACGCAAGTCCACTTCAACAGGTCATTTGATGAATGTAAATTGTACTATCAAAGATTATTAATCGTCAATGCACAGAGACTTGGTTAATGAACTATTCGTTTACTTTATTCAATAAAAGTGGTGATACTAAATAAATAGTTGATAGTTCGTTGACAAAATATGAGTGAGGGGTGAAACAACAAATTGTCAAGTTGTGCTGGGACTAAGGTTCGTTGGTGATAAGTTCTCTAATGTCTTTCTTTGATCGATTATATATTTATCATATTTCAATTACACCTTCATTTATTTTCCTATGTGCATCTTGATCTCTTGCAAAGAACGGGAGATCCAGTTTGTTCTCTAACTTCTGAGGTCTCGCTCAGTTAGCTAATACAATGTCATTACGCTCTGATTGATTGCAAACCTTGCCTGATGTATTGCAAATTGCATCTAGAAATTCTTCTACCCATTGTCCCTTACAAAGAAAATCTATTTCTGGAACACCTAAAGTCGAAAGATCAATTACAAGATGGAATGAACTGCAAATCTGGGTCAACACTCGATTAGATGACTTCAGGATAACTGAAATAACATCTGTTGTGAACAACTTCTAGGGTCATATGGACGAACTGCTCATTAAATGGTTTCATCGGCTGCAATAGTATATATAAACCGAAGTAATAAGGAAGTCAGTCAAGATAATGCCAACTCTTTCGTTTATACCTTCTACTAGAGCACTTGTTTTTATGTTGGATTTATCTATGCAAAGCTTATGGTATTGAATTTGCTTCCGAGGCTTCTACTTCCTCTAGTGCACCATATGATCTGCAAGGTGTATGTTGCTGCAACAAATGCCACTATGGATAACTTGAGAGCTCACCTACAAGCTGAAGGTAAAGCACATCAGAGATTTATAGCAAGGTTGGAAAATACAAACAAGAACATTGCTCTCAACAATCAAAAGAATGATCAGTTTCAGACCACTCTGTACCTTAGCTCGTAAGCAACCTTAGGATTTTATCTTTTTATGTTTGCATTTTTAATGCTTATGTCTTTTCTTTTCTTTTTGCATTTTACTTTAATGCACTTGTTTTTCAATTCGGGGCATTAATACAATCAGTTTTTGTTAATGAAAAACTGGGGTGTAACATTTTAGCTTTACATTTTTATTGTTGAAGTAATTATCTAGAGTTCAAGCAAACAACATATTAATTTTTGGTTTAAAAAGTAGATGTTAATATGCAGTTACTTCTGTGAATCAATTTTCTGGACTTTAAAGTTACAGCTTAAACTCTGGAAAGGCTTACAAACCTCATTCTAAGTTAAGCCTTTTTCAAATTGAGAAATTGTTCATCAAAATGCTATTGTATAAAAATGTTGATGTTTGTCATCAATAAAAAGGGGGAGATTAGTAGACCAAAATTGGTGGAAAGAACAAAAGTTTTAATAACAACAAGGCAACATGCGAAGCATGTTTGACAACAATTAGAGTTGTCTAATGTGTGTTTAACTTTGCATGAAATTTGAAGTATAAAAGTGAAGTACAACCTTTGAAAACGTAGTTAAAGCTCTAGACCAAGTCAAAGTCCTGGACATGAAGTCAAGACTTTGTACTACCGGACAATGCACCTTAGCTATGTGTTGTCGATAAAGGCAAGACCCTGCATTAAGATTAAGGCCAACTCTATGAAAGTCAACGTTGTTGTACAAGCCTCTGGAGTAAGATCCTTTGTACCAACATTTGACTCAAGGATTCGTCATTGATGCACATAACTACTCTTTTCTTAGAAAGGAATAAAGTTCACTCTAACTCAAGCAAGGGAATTATGCTCCTTAATAGCATATACCTCAAGAAAGGAATAAAGTTCATAGTATATACCTTTTTCTAGAAAACTCAAGAGAATCTATAACGAATACACTCTACGTGTATTGTGCTTCATATCTGGTTACTACTCTTAGAGTTTGTGTAAACATTATATTTTTGTGAACAACTTGTTGTTTTATATATCTAGATTGAGATTAGGAAGTCTTCTAGGTTGTCTTAGTGGAGTTGTTGTATTTAGTTGATTACAGAGAAATCGCTTAGACAAATCGTTAACCAACTCCAGATTGTGGAGGAAAAAAGGATAACTTTGTTGTGTCATCTTCTATCCCTTATCTATTTACTTTCAGCCGTTACTTAATTGTCTATCAACAAGAAAACTAGGGTTTGTATAGAGCTTTCTCTTGGCAACAAACATTAGAGCTGGGTTGATTCACCTTGGGAAAGACTATTAGGATTGATCGTCTCTTGGTCACGGGAAGAGATTGGAACTTTGGGTAGAATTAGGCGGGAGACTTATTCTTGTAACCCATTGATATCTCCTTTTTAAAGTTACTCATCATTATAGTGGAACGGATGACCCCTCTCCCCAAGACTAGGTCAGTTTTGGACCGAACTAGTTAAACAAATTATTTTGTGTTCTCTCTTTCTTTTCTCTCGTTGTTTTCTACTTTTGGCTTGTGTTTATAACTTCCATACACTTTGTTTGGTTGCTTGATTATTACTTGCTCCACACATCAAGTATTTTATTAGTGTGATTTTCATCGAATTCACAACAATTGGCGCCCACCGTGGGGCAAGGGTCAAAGGATAATCAAGTACCATGGGTTCTAAGTGGGATATTGAGAAGTTTACTGGAGATAACGATTTTGTGTTATGGAAGGTAAAGATGGAAGCGGTGTTAATACAACAAAAGTGTGAGAAAGCTTTGAAGGGTGAAGGTGCGTTACCGGTCACCATGTCACGAGCGGAGAAGACTGAGATGGTGGACAAGGCCAAGAGTGCCATTGTCTTGTACCTCGGGAATAAAGTTTTGAGAGATGTAGCGAAGGAACCAACCGCGGCATCGATGTGGTTAAAGTTGGAAACTTTGTATATGACAAAGTCTTTGGCTCATTGGCAATTCCTAAAGCAACAACTTTACTCATTCAAGATGGTAGAGTCAAATGCCATCATGGAGCAACTTGCGGAGTTCAACAGAATCCTTGATGACTTGGAGAATATTCTCTCTGAGAGTTATGAGGATGCAGGTGTTTTGTTGGTGTGTTGTTTGGAGGATGAAAAAGGTGATGTTTCTCACCTTGGGAGTGATGCCTGGTAGAGCGGTGGTCGTCCAGAGAGACGTTAAACACTCAACATCAGCCTGGAAAGGCGGTGGTAAGAATACTCATGATCAGTCTGGAGAGGCGGAGGTAACAATACTCATGATATACCTGTTGAGGTGGAGTTTCAAGGTGGAAGACATATTGGGATGTACGCATTTTCTAGTTGAGAGGTAGAAAGCTCATCTTGAGGTGGAATTAAACACACCGGGAATAGTACGACTATGGAGGACCTTGGGTGCTATGCGTTAGTGGTGAACAAGGGATTTCTTCATGAAGACGGAAGGCATTCCGGAGGTTGAAGAATGTATAGCACGGCTTGCGGGATTACGCTAAAAAAAGGCCAAGGTGATTGGATGCAAGGAGATCTTTAAGGAAGCGGGAGATGTCCTGTGTTGAAGAGGTTAAGGTAGATACTTGTGGAACTACCTAAAATTCTTAGCGTAGTTGGGCTGCAAGGACCATCGAGAAGGTGGAAGACATTTCGATGGCTGAAGGGGAAGGTGTGTACTTGTGGATTACCCTAAAAATTCAAGGGTGATTGGATGCAAGTAAATCTTCAAGGAAGCGGGAGATGTCTCGAATTGAAGAGGTTATGGTGAATACTTGTGGAACTACCTAAAATTCCTAGTGTAGTTGGACTGCAAGGACCTTCGAGAAGGCGGAAGACATTCCGATGGCTGAAGGGATTAAGGTGTGTACTTGTGGAACTACCTAAAATTCCTTGAGTAGTTTGGACGCAAGGATCTTCAAGAGGCGGAAGTCATTCCGATGGTTGAAGAGGTTAGGGTGTAAACTTGTGGGGCTACATGGTTTAGTGGGAAGCAAGGGAAAGAGCAGCGATGTTGGTTGATGTTAAATTGGCATCATCACTGATTTGAAGTCAAGGTGTAGAATTGTGAGAGTTAACTTAAAATCATGTTCTGGAGTAATTGTGGCATGTTTGCAGGGCAACGTGACACGATTGGATGTTTCAGTTCTGAAGCAAGTCACTGGAAAAAACGTGGCACAATGGGATCGCAACGTGGCACGATGGTGCGTTGGAGGCGAAAAACATAAACATATTTTTCCGTGCATTTGTTCCAAATTTTAAGCGATACTTTTACTATAAATATAGACCTTGTATCAGAGTAAACCTTGAGATAGAGGGGGCTGAAAACAAGGGTTTATAAGTCAGCAAGAAAATTAGGGTTTGTATAGAGCTTGCTATTGGCAACAAACACTAGGTTTGGTTAATTCACCTTGGGAAAAACTATTAGGATTGAGTCTCTTGGCCACGGGAAGAGATTGAGACTTTGGGTAGAATTAAGCGAGAGACTTATTCTTGTAACCCATTGATATCTCTTTTGTAAAGTTAATCATCATTATAGTGGAGCGGAGGGCTGCTCTCTCCCCCAGACTAGGTCAGTTTTGGAACAGATTCTTTTGTGTTCTCTCTTTCTTTTCTCTCGCTATTTTCTACTTTTGGTTTGTGTTTATTACTTCCATACACTTTGTTTGATTGCTTGATTATTACTTGCTCCACACATCAAGTATTTTATTGGTGTGATTTTCATCGAATTCACAACAGTAATCCAACTTGCGGGTACATTAGTTCTCTCTATCTATATATGTATATTCCACTTTTTATTTTATTTTAAAAAACTAGCTCTTATGTTGCTCCATTGGTTACGTACGCAGCTTGATTTCCCATTAGTACACAAGGAATTGAGTGGCCATATTTCTTTGTTGCTTTATCACCAATGTACCTCTCGGTCCTACTAAGTGATGCTACTAACCATTTTTCCTTCTCTCCTTTTCATCATAGAAACTTGCTGTGTCCAACACACAATCACAAAATAACTGCACACATTCATGGCTCCTGTATTAAACTCTTCAAAATCGTTGTACAACTTTTGTACGAGATGGGAATGGAGTTAAAGGCTTGGTAGACTCAGGTTTATCAGAAGTTCCAAAGATATACATACAACCCATAAATAAAAGAAACAACAAACTAGACACAAAACCATGTGATATACTACCAATTGACTTATCAAAGCTTAATGGAAGAGAACATGAAAACGTGGTGGATGAGATTGTTAGAGCAGCTGAGACACTTGGATTCTTTCAGGTAGTGAATCTAGAAAGAGAAAATTAGAGTCCGCTGGTTCAAAAATTTATTTATGTTAAAATGATTTTTTAATTTTAACCACTAAATTTATGTAGGATTTGAGTTGTACAGTTGGCATGAAAGAATCTTGTCAAAAGCTTCTACGCTAATCGCTAACCAATCGTGTACGTAATTCTTTTCTTTTTCTTGTGGCAGAAAGAAAGAAAGAATAGCAATTTTTGTTTTGTTTTGACTTTTGGTTGAGACAGTTGAAATATATTTTTTTATTTAGAACAATTTTTTGTCTACACTAATAAAATGATAAATAATCATTTAAAGTTGTATATAAACAATTTTGACATTGTATCAGGTGCAGTGGCGGAGCCACATACATGTGAGGGATGCCCTTGCATCTCCTAGGCTCTTAAAATCTTCACATGATTGCACTGTTTTAATACTACTTGAATCTCCTAATATTTTAAGGATGAATCTCATGATATTTTAACATTGCACTTGAGCCAAACATTTGGCACCAATAACCCAAGTTTCCATCACCCTATGAATGACACGAGTCTCACTTTTATGTTAGATAGTTTTTGGCTCAACTAAAGATATTTGACTTCTTTTTTATATAACTTTGATTTTTTTTTTAAAGGCAACTCTCTATTTGATTTTTCCTGTTACATTTGTTTTCTTTTATTTTCTTATTAATAATTATAATAATCGAAGTCCTTCTAAAGTAAAAAATAAGTGCTTGAAGATCGAACACAAATCCTAAAAGCTAAGCTTTTACCACTAAACCAAGTATGTCGTAGTGTTTAATTCTTGTAAATATAATATATATTACTAAATATTTTATATTCTTTCATAACTTAATCCTCCCACCATCCTAAATTTTAACAGAAAAAGTTCACTTTCTTTATCCCAAATTATAAATAAAAAAGAATTTTTACCTTATTTAATCATGTTGGTTCCAAAAGTCATCTTTTCCAACCAAAATAAACATACTTATTCTCATGAACTTAAATGCAAGATGTACTCAATTTACTCTCCATCCCATTTTCTCCTAACCAATAACCTATGCAAATTATTTTTACTTCTTCCCGTGAAACATATTTCAAGAACACAAAAAGTTATACACCAAATTATTATGCTTTAGAATTATAAATTTATAATTTATACAAAAATATGGAAAATATTAAAAAAAAAATTAAACATTTATGCAAAAAAATAGATATATGATTGGGAAAAAATGACAAAATTTATAAATTTAGTAGTATAAATAAATGATGATTAAAAGAAAAAATAACTGCACAAAACTTTGGTATCTCTAATAAAGTTGAAAGGTCTGAACCCCCTGTCCCAGGGTCCTGGCTACACCACTGATCAGGTGAGTTAGAATTTGTGGACGTTAACCAAAATTTTAATGCACAGAAACTAGCTTATATCCTCTTGACATTTTCTTTTAGGAGACTCGAGATGATTATTTTTATTTAATAATCGTTATTTGTTGTTTGTTATTATTAAGGGAACTTCTACGGTACACTCGTAAATTGAGGTGTACCGGCACTCTTGTTTCCTAAATCTATAGATTAACGATTAATTTTATGAAGAAAAAAAATAGTTATTTGTCGGCATTTATATATTAGAAAATATCATTTCATAAGAAAAACACATCATTAATTGTTTATAAGAATCATAGTAATTTTTTTTACATATTATCGTATAAAATAATCAAAATTCTCTGTTATGAGAGATAAAAATTCAAAAAAAATTCAATTTTATTTCGTTGATGCTTTTGGTGAATAAGATTTAATCATTATAATTATAAATAATAAAAAATAATACTTTTCTTCAAAAAACAACTCATTTAACTATTAAATTTAAAGGTTTGGTGTATCGGTACACTCAAATATGTTGGGTGTACGGTAGAATTTGCCTATTATTAAAGGTATATTAAAATTATAAAATAGTAAAATGCGAGTTTGTTTTTTAAAATATATATTAATGCTAAAAAAAATATTATATATGTTTTCCTTAAAAATAAAAATAAAAGATTTATGTGTTTTTATACAGTCAATTATTTTTAAAATAGTTGATGGTTATTCTTAAAGTTTGCACTCAAACCTTTGAAACTTGTCATTTGCTTGCTATACTTTGTTTTAATGGAAAAAAATTATGGTTATTCTTAAAGTTTAGTTTCACAAGACGTATATTCTGAATTCAAAATGAGTTTATGATTGTACAATATTTATAAATGTGAGATAATTATCATCTTATAAAACGATTTTGTAGAACTAAGCTAAATCATAAAATTGTATCATAATCTTATTAATCTATTCAAGGCTCGTTGGAAAACTTGATATCCAACTATTTGAATCAAGTTTCACATGTCCGATTGTATGACTCAAAATGAGTTTATAGGTGAAGAATCTCTTAATTACCTCTAAAGTCTGTTTTTAAGAGTTGAGTCTCAAATTTTAGGAATTAACTAATACACGTTATATATATAGGAATTAAACAATATATTAACTAAATAAGAAAACATATGGTAGTATTTTTTTAAACTCTTTCTATATATAAAAAGTGGCTTTATTTTTTACTGTATATATATAAAGTGGTTCAGATTAATAAGTGGTTGATAAATTTCATGCAATCCCATAAAGAAACTCATTGAAAGACAAATAATTCCAAATAAGAGAGTTTAGGAAAGAAGAAAAATAAACTCTATATATACTACCATCTTCTCTTACAAGGTTACAAAAACTCTCTGTTATCTTCTTCCTTAGTGTCTTATTATGCTTATCAGCGACTCATTCTTCCATTTCTGAGAAGCTTCCAAGGTTTGAACACCATCTAAAACCACAGCAACAATCTCTTAACTTCTTGGTTGTTGGTGATTGGGGAAGAAAAGGAAACAACAATCAATCTTTGGTGGCTCATATTTACCACAAACTTAATCCTCTTTTAATTATGTACTTTTCATTCTAATTGTTGTCATTAATTAGAAAATTATCAAACTTGTACTCATAGATAATATAGCTGAATGCATACACACACAAAGCATAATTATATCATATATATGCATATTGGTCTTCTTCACATGATCATATTGGCCTATACTTGGTCTATACGTACGTACATAACATGATAACGACCATATGTGCCTTTATAATTTAAATTAAAAGATTCTTGCACAAACTGACTGTAAACTCTAAACGATGGATTAAGCAAAGAAATTAAGCTATTGTTGTATTATATATGTTTCCAATTTGAAAATTTTACCATGATAATTTTTGCAAGCATTCATCAAATTCTTCAAATTGCGTGAAAAATAAATCATCGATTATTTTAGTTTTTTTGCAAGCATTAATGTGATAATTTAGTTTGTTTTATTTTTTGAAGAAGGACAACTTAGGTTCTATGATACATTGAATACATGTCAAAAATCAGGATTTGATCATCCATTAGCATATATATGATAAACTAACCACATCACATGATATTATCATGCATATATCGTATCATATTTTTACCCAACTATCCTCTCATATTCTGACCATCAAAAACCTTGAAAGTTAAGAGACACGAGAGAGTGGGAGGAGTTTTATAGGTTGCAATGGGGACTTGTTACAACTTTTGGAAACCAAGCATTTGCCAGTTTGACACTGCAAGGCAAACATGAACCAACTACACAACCTTTATCCAAATCAACTAAATACATCAATGAAAATGGCAACTACTTCTGTCCTCGGAACAATTCAAACTTGAAATTAAATCAAAAACAAGATTGCACAAAAAGCTACAAGCCATTTCTCATATCATTGCACTTTCAAATTTTAATTGCAGACTTGAAAGTTTAAATATTAAATCCAAAACAAGAATACACACAAAGTCATTTATCATATTATTCCACTTTCAAATCTTAATCTGTATACCGACAAGGAAAAAAAAAACACAAATTACTCGTCCTCTTAAACTAACCACAATTAAGAGCAAAAACTCCAAGGAAATAGACAATTATAACGACAAATGAGTGTGCCTTAAGCTGAAAGCTTCAAATTAGTTTACTACACTCATTATTGTACACACCATTGTTAATAAGAATCGTTTTTCTCTTAGATTTGAGACAAGTAGATGTTGAATTTATATGCATCTTGAATTTAGGAATGCTAGACTTAAGCAGACATTCAAAATTAACAGCAATAGGAAAAAATGAACACCAATTCACGCAGATAGCATAACTAATCAGGCATACAATTTCATACTAACCCAAAATTTCAGGGACCAAAATGACAAGCCCTTACAATTTCAAGTCTATTTTGATACTAAAAGCCCTTCTTCAAAAGTAAATCAAATCTAAAAGTCTTAGCATGACAGAAAAATAATCAAAAAATTAAAACCTCCTTCCAACACCACCAGTAACAGCACCACGACCACCGAATGGGATCTGCTCAACAGGATCAACTTGAACAACACCAGGAATCTCCGACATACCAAGAGCAGCAAGCATGTCTAGGGTTTCCTTATCAACCTCAATATAGTCGGTCCTAATGGCAGAAACATCAGGAACGAAATCCATACGACGCTCACGCTCCTCCTCTTGCAGCTTCAAGGAGATCCCACGAACAGGTCCCTTTTGAATACGCTTCATGAGATGAGTGGAGAAACCAGCGATCTTGTTACGAAGACGCTTTGATGGTATCAAAGCAACTTCTTCGAGGATCTTCTTGTTGGTGTGGAAATCGGGTGTCATCTTGGAGCAATAACGCTCAATGACTTGACGAGAGGATTTCTTCACGGTTTTGGTTCGGACTCGTCCCATGGTTGCAGAGAGATGCAGATAGGTTTAGGGTTTTGAAGAAGATAAATGTATATACTGTGATTTTTATAATGGGCCAAGCAATAATTTTGGTTTTAGAGAAAATGAAGGAAGGTGGAAAATTCTAATTTATACTACCCTAATTATACTCCTACCCCCCAAGATGAAGAACTTTTTTTCTTTTCTCTGAAAAACCACTCACCTTGATATCAAAATAAAAAAACTTTTCCACAAATACGTACATCTAAGGATATGTTAACACATCAATTAATTGTGTTAGTTCATTAATTAATGTTGCAACGTATGCAGGTGTAATTTGTAAAGATATCTTACGATGTACTATATCAGTTAAACTCGTATATTAAATTGAATAACTAAATGTAAAATAGTACTCCCTCCGTCTCTATATGTAAGCACCATTTGCCTCCAATAAAAGGGTGCTTAGATATAGAGACGGAGGGAGTAGTTTCTATGAGGTTAGTTCAATTAGTATGGACAATACATAATTTATGTAAGGATTGAGGTTTGATGGTTCGATCCCCAGACAACTCATTTATTCATCTTAAAAAATGTAAAACAATTAATGTATATAAGTTAACAAAATCAACTAGGACATTTAGAATCAATTTTTTATCACTGCAACCAAAAACAAATTCAACAATACACACAAAAATACTAAAAAGGCCATAACAGTACTGGTAGTGTTCGAAATATATTATCTCAACTCACAAAGAAAACCTGCACCATTTTCTTAACATTTTGCATTGTCAATTTCCATTCCGTTTCATGTATCTCTCACACACACTTGTAAACTTTGTTTTTTTTCTTCTTCTAAGCAGTGTAACACTTCCTCAAGCACATCCTTTTGACAATGACTTTGACGAAACACTTATTTTGTCTGAAAAAACAAATATTATTTCAAGCTAAACAATATTCTGCAAGAGAATAAGACTGGAAAGAGATTTTCAATAGTTTCATCAAAAATCATCCACAAGATGGTTACGACGAACTTTACTCAACCTTAGTATATATTGAGTAA
>Ga0315913_1006178_pt1 | contig 14502 bp, 6 predicted proteins | sample MpolsnodulesMG_FD_207736 | JGI IMG/M metagenome (GOLD analysis project Ga0315913, IMG submission 207736) | Medicago polymorpha root nodule microbial communities from Los Angeles, California, United States - small nodules | ecosystem: Host-associated > Plants > Roots > Nodule | place: USA... | reverse complement strand
CATTTGGTCCGATGTATTTATATTCGGCTACCCTAAATAATAAATTTTGAGCTACCCCAAACAAATTCAGTTGTCAAAAATTAGGATAAATAAAAAAGTAAAAATATTACAGCATGATTGATAGATTTATTTATATTGATTTAATACTTTCATACTCAATAACAATTATAGAGAAAACATTTCAACAATAAAAATTATCAAGACAATAGTCATAAACAAATTAAATGGACAATGAATTTAAAAAACACATTTAAAACTTAAAAAAACACATAACAAAATTAGTACATTTAAATTGACATGCACGTGTAATTTCAATTTATATTACACGCGGCATTTTAAAATTAGATTTCGCGCACCAATTTAAAACATAAAGAAAATAATTAAACAAAAACACATATAAAAGTTGATATAATAATTAAACAAAAACACTTACGTTATTTGAATTATACCATAGCGGCAATGCCACATGGCAGAGATGTATCTTTCGGTCCTCTAGGAAAGGGAGGTTGCAAAGGTAACGTCGTTAGGGTTGTGGCTACTGCAATGTCATCCTGGTTTGGTATATGTTGCTAGTTATACCCACCATCAGTGGCATCGTGGTGTATCTCATCCTAAAAATTCAAGTACCTCACCTCCTGGGTCGGGTCAACCACTTGTGACTGTTCAGGTTGTGTAGCCTAAGAACTCCCTTCACCATCCGCCCTCCGACCACCTTTACCTCTTCCCCTCTTTGGGATGTGCCCTCTTTGCCTCTCCCGTCGGTGGCTTTGTGTCATCGCACGCCTACCACCAATCATCTTAGATGGATCAATCGTTGGCCCTTGGTCTTGATCAGACATATCTACACAAAAATTTTAAAAAATGAACATCATTCAACTTATACGTAAATAATCAAACACATTAAACCTAAACTAAACATAAACATTCAACCACTCTATCAAACATTCACATTCAACCTAAACATTATCAAACACATTATCATTCACATTCAAACGTAAATAATCAAACACACTATCAAACACATTCAACCTAAATATAACCTAAACTAAACATAAACATTCACATTCGGTGAAAATCAAAACCACATTCAACCTAATTCAATATACACTTTATCAAACTACAATTAACATCATTTCCATAACCTAAACTTTTTCAATAATCAATATAATTCTCATTGGGGCATTTTGTCAAACACTTTGTGTGCAAAGTATCAAACATATTCAAATTATCTTCATTTGACACCATTCGAAACCACATTATCAGTAAACATCATTTAAACAGCGTAGGCAACAACTACATTCATTTATCAATTCATAAACTATACATACAATCATCAAATTGTCAATTTCAAAATCAACCCTAACCACATGCAAACTACTAATTTTTCTAAAAAATAAACCTAAACAAACTAACATTATGATTACAATGATTGATGCAACTTACTTGTGATAATGTGGAGTTGATTGGCTTGCAATTCGTGAAAATGCCTTTGGTGAGAATTTGAGAGAAATTTGAAGAAAATTGCAACTGATATATGTTTTGGTGTTTCTATTCCTGTATAAACATGCATCGGCAGTTAACTGCCGATGAAACCAGCGGCAGTTAACTACCGAGGAAATCTTTGACAGTTAACTATCGCCGATTCTATTTTCCTCGGTAATCAACTGCCGCGGAGACATTGTCGTCATTTACCGGTGTTTTTCAGTTCTATTAGATGTGTATACATCAATTTTTCTCCCTTTGTTTTGTAATATTTTATATATCATCGTAGACTAACTTAGGGGTAATTAATTATTCACCTATAAGCTTGCAGATAAAGGTTTTAACTTGTTGGGACCTCTTAAAGCATAATATTATTTTTATTTTAACGATGGGATTAGCTAGTTAGACTATGCTTGGTTGAACTTAATTAATTAGAAATTACATTGCTACGTGGAACTATGATGAAGACCGTTATATTAGTTTATGTAAGCAACTTGCGTATCAACTAGTATTCTTCATGAATCATGAGTTGATGTATGTCGTGCATTTAAAACACGTTATAGTTAACCTAGTTATAGCTTAATGGTTTGTTTCATACAAATTAAATAGAGTGGCAAGAATGTCAATGATCATTTCATCATCTTCAAATATGATTGCTATGAATGATTGATAAAATTAATAATTTTTTAAACAATTAATTAATTCATCATGCGGAATGATTTGTTGATTATTTATTTATTCATTAATTGGATTGAATGTTGACAACTTAGAATGACAAATAATTGAAAGGAATTGCACTTTGGGAGTTCGAAGAGGAGGGAGGGGAGGTTTTTTTTTTAAATAGCAAATTTTATTAAACAATTAGATTCCTGCTCAAGATGAACAGAGACCGGTGAAACTAAGAATACAAACAAAAGGCAATGTATATAGGCGAAACACCCGAAAATAAACACCCTAAAAAACCCTGAGAACAACACCTACCAAAATACACATCATCACCTAAAACAGACTCCTTTACGAAAACGACCACTGAAAAAACGATATACAACACCATCCATCGTCACTATTCACCCTCAAAGAAAAAACACCTCTCAAAATTAAACTCCCAATCATGAACATCAAAGCTGATCCACATCCGAAAAGCTCCTATTCGAAAGATCATACAGCTTCCACCACCTCTCGACCTCCGATCCACCGAAAGAAACCATAAAAAGCCCAATACCAAACTTGAGCCAAAGAACTGACTCCCGATCTCGAATCAAAAGTGATCGGTCCACCAGACTTTAGGACCAAATCAGAAGGGCACCCCTCACCCCTGGTACACCAAAGAAACACTAAATCACACCAAACAAGATTACCGCTAGACACTGACTCCCAATCTCGAAGCAATATTAATCGGCCCACCGAAAACCAACACACAAAAAGTATGACAAAATCGAAGACATTGGAAGGAGAGGGCTTTGAGAGTTGATTTTTTTTATTCATAATACAAAATCTTCCTCATTAGAGGGAAATCAAAAATTAAATTGGGGGAGGATTTTAAGGGGTTTATATGAATTTTTCAAACTCAATGTATATTGTTATAATATTCTTAAAATTAAAAATATATTAATCATAAAGTATTAGTTTATCATTCTGTAAAAAAAAATGCTCGTTCAGAAAATGTGAAAGATTTGTCCATTTTTCTATATATTTTCCACCCCAAAACCCTCTCCTCCAAACTCTCAAACAAAGCCTAAGTGAAATTCATAATTAAAAGTTTAGTAGAAAAAATGCAAGGTAAAAAGTTTTCATAAAAAAGAATGCCCGGTAAAAAGTTAGAAAAATATTAGTGTGAACACTATTTCTGGTCGAAGAATTCTATAAGCTATGCATTTCGGCGTTCACATAGGAAAGAAGTCCTGATAATCTAGAGTTCGGCCGTGAGGTAAAGATATTTTAACTAAAAATTGTTCTATTTAAAAATTGAACTTAGGTTCTCCGAATTATTCATTTATTTTAACTTTCTTGTTAAGTCAATGTGATTAGGATTGTAATTTTTTTTTTAAAATTCATTACACCGTGACATTGTATTTTCTTTTTCTTGGACTGGATTATTCATTTCAATTTAAAAATGTTAATCCACACTTCTAACTTACATGAAATTGTTAGATATAATTGAGTTCGAATTCGAATTAGTTTATTATCATTTAAGGTAGTTAGAATTTAATTATGATTAGTTAAAAGTTAGTTATATTAGTTATCTTAGAATCACTGTATATGGTAATTTTACACTCATTGTATCAACTTCTTGACACTATCAAATCTAAAATCAACATTTCTATCATGATTCTCAACAACTATCTAAAAATTGCTCATGGAATTAGTTAATTCTCACCCTTTTATAAGATAATTTACTTGGTTATGTTTATCCAACACAAAGGAAAAAACATTGTAAAAGTATTTTATATAATGAGGTGCGTGTTGGAATATGCAATACCTTTGTATTTAGTCTTTGTAAATTTTTGGTATTGAATTTTTTGAAAAGAGTGTATCAACTCACTTTAAGAGCAAACTTTGACATTGTTATTTAACTTAATTATAACATATTATAGATGCAAGCTTTCACAATCTAATAGTTATATATAGTCATTTTTTATAAAAAATAAAAATAAAAAATCATACATTATTGTAACAAGTTTATTAAGAAAATAGATTTATATTATATATTTGTTCCCCGAACCAATGTTTGGCTCCTTCAAAATGTGAGGCTCAAAGTTTTTGGTTCCTATGTCCATTTATACGATAATGACATCTGTGTTAGTCATATAATTATGATATGTAGTGACATCATATCAATCACCATAAAAAAATTTAGCTTAAATTATTGTATAAAAATCATTTTGTTTTTATAAAGAAGAATGCAAATATACTCATTGTGGTTGTTTGGATTCCATTTTTTGTTTTCATTTACTTTTACACTTTGTTTCTTTCTTAAACTTGGTTCTTTCTCCTCTTTGGAGGTATGTAAAATATTATTGGCTCCTTACATGAGCATAAGTACACAAGGCCTAAAAGGGAAATTTAATATTTAATAATATTTTTTTTAATAGACGAAATGACAAAGCCATCATAAACCCACACATATAAGTAGAGATGTTGGGGTTCAAACCCTAATCATGATGGCCGGCCTAACAATTTCAGCATATTTACCAGTTGAATTAGGATTTATGAGACATTTAATAATATAATTTATTATAACATGATCAAAACATATACATAAACTTAAATTACTTTATTATAATATTAATAACACATCTACATCAAGTACAACTGAACAAGGGAAATTTCTTTTTATTTTCATTTTTTTCATCTGAATTTTGAATTTTTTTGGCATAATTGATTAACTAAGCAGTCACAGATGTTTCCACAGCAAGCTTGTTAGGATAACCAACTTCTGATTTAATGTCAGATTCCCATAATTCTGGCACTGCTTCTCTAAGGTTGTGGATGCTTTCTAAGGCATAATCAGCACCTTTAATTCTCTGTGATTTACCAACCTATATAAAATGATGTGTAACAATCAAATAATTAGAGTCTCATATTTGTTTGGCATATATAACATAATGTCAATAATTTGGCAATTAGATACTACTATGTAACAAATTTTAGCAATGGCTTACCAGCACAGTGTCAAGTCCCACACGTTTCCCAGCTTGTATGTTTCTGGCACTGTCCTCAAAGAATAACTGAAAATGGCATAATGAGAAAAGAAAAAAAAATTAGGATCACTATTGTAAAAAAGTTCGCGACCACGATCTGATCGGGAGCTTTGAAATTTTTAGGTCATTGTGAATGTAGACGACAGTTTATTACGAGGTTGCATCAACCACAATTACGTGTGATTACAAATATTAAGGGTTGCGATGCAACCTTAACTATGGCTACAAAATTAAAACGGTTTGTTGTAGTTTATTTTTGAAAAAATCATTTTTTTTAAATATAATTTTTAGAAGCTTTTTTTTTGTTACAAATTTTAGAAAAAATGAGATTTTGAAAATAATTTAAAAATTACTGCAAATAGAAATTGTTTGTTTAGCCTCTTCAAAAAAAAAAGAAATTGTTTGTTTAGAGTAGCTTATTTTGAAAAGCATTTTGATAGATATTTTTATTTTTTAAAAACAGGTTTTTACTATTGCAAGTTAACACAGTAACTTTTTCTTATTTAAACATTTTCAGAAAACAAATTTTAAATTATTGAATGTCGGTTTATTTTTTTAATAATTCGTAACAAACAGACCCTTAAATTTCGCTGATTATTGAATGTAGGATTATTTTCTTACAGTTCTTTGTGGGTCAAGGTTGGCTATCTTGAGAGCCAACTCAATGGCATATTCTGAAGGTTTGCAAATAATTGGTGTCTTTGGCAAAACTTCACTTGGATTGGATTGTGCAAAATGACCAATAATGTCAAATATTTGGAAGTTACTACCACTAGTACTTGTGGTATGATTGGCTATGCTTGAACCTACAAACTCAATATCATCTTCATCATCAGAAACATTGTTCTTGTGGATGGGATTAAGTGTCTCAAAGCATATAATTCCTTCAAAACAATCTTCTAACCCAAGCCTGCTTAGTGCCTTAATTGCATGAACTTTGTCTGCATTTGTGAAGATCTATAGAAAAAACACAATCAAGGGGTCACATTAGATTTGATTCAATTTTGAATAAACCATCATATAGTATATAAAAAAGTAGTCGTTACGGTATATAAAATTCGTTATAATATTATTTTTTTTGTCAATTTAGTCTCTAACATCTTAATAGCAGAGACTAAATTGACCGATTTTATTTTTTTTCAAACTACTTATAATATTTATACACTTTTAGGTACTAAATTTGAGAGAGTGTGGAAATTAAAAAAAAAAACTTACTAGTTTCCTATAAGGTAGGCTTAGCAAGAGGTTTCTTAGAATTGGGTCTGGTTTCAAATTCTCATATGGTAATCTTCCATGAACAAAACTGCAGCAACAAAAAACTCAAATATCAATTTCACAAATTAAAAACATACATAAGAGTAGTAAAAAAAAATTATATAAAATAGTTACTAAATTAGAAGTGATGGAGTATAAAAAGTTTGAAAGAGAAAGTCATGTACCTGTGATATTCATCATAGTCAAAGTCATATCCAATTGCCTAAATTGACAAAACAAAACATTTAGGTTGTCAAATTTATGTGATTTCAGCTTAATTTTTTTTTTTAAAACTCGGTATCCGATCTAAGATTGACTAATCCGAGAAACCAATCCTATAGCTGATTTCAGCTTAATTAAAAAGGAAAATAAAGTAATCACACATACCCTTAAACCAGCCATAGTTGTTCCATAGTTTTTGTAAAGATGGTTGGACAAGTCATCAATTATGCTTCTGTCTATGCCAAGCTTCTCAACCATATAATCTATAAATCAATATCAATATCACATACAAAACAACATTAGTCAAGACCAACAAAATTACATGCTGCAAAAAATCATCAACACATTACTAAGAACATCATTGACAAAGAAATTCACACCTTTAATATTTTGTCCACATGCTTTTGCAATACCACAGCTTAGTGGATACAAAGTATCATCTAAATCTGATGCACAAAAATAAGACACAGTTACAATCATAAGAATATGAACACTTTAATCATGTAATTAATATATGATTTGTCTTACTAAAATTCTTACCAAATAGAAGACAATCATATTTTTGTCTCTGAGCTTGTCTAAATCGACCCTCGTACTCCATTTCAAGCAGAAAACCTTAACAAAAGAAAATAATGTTAGCACTATGTTGCATGACATGAACCTACCAATATTTATTTATATAGGGTTTGATTCTCAATTTACATATCTTAGTGGCTTATGTACCTAAAAAAATGGACTTTTTGAAATATTGACTTGGATTAGCATCACAAAAAGCATAATAATCATCATAAAGGAAAACCAATCAATATTTCAAGATGCTAATCAAATCCACTAGGGTTAAAACTTTTGTTTTGATTTTGAGTGGAAAATTCACAATCATTGAAAGAGAATGAATTAAAAAAAAAACTTATACATCAGTGCCCTTTTTTGTAAACAGGACAAAAACAAATATGAGAGAGTTCAAAAGCTTCTTTCAATTATTATAAGTAAGTAACCAAAAGAAAAGAAAATAAAAAATGGACCCTTTAAATCATTAAGGAAATAATGACGCAAAGCCATACTCTCATTATTATAATTCTTTGAACAAAGTTCATCATGGGATAAGAAAACTTTAGGAATCATATAATTCAATCATCCATTTAATAAAGTTTCTTGATTATGTATATAAGGTACTAAACATAATCACAAAATATTTAATATCATGCCTTATAGTAAAAAGACCAAATAAAAAGTTCAAACATGTCTAGTATCTCATAATAAACTTGTCTACCCTCTCAAAACCAGAGGTACGGTTCTCAATTCCAAATATATTTTTTTTTTTGTTACATTCCAAACATTTATTTAATCCATGATTAATTTTGAGAATTAAAAGGTACAACCTCAAAATCACACACACATAGTTTATATGTTTTTTGTTCTTCATTTTTTTAATGAATCATTATGAACAAGAGCATATAATAATAATAAGAAGAACAATTGAAGTCATTGGCTTACCAGAGACAAAAGAATGAAGTAGTGAGAGGATTAAGGAGAAGGGTATGAAGAAGCAAAGGCTATATAACAATAAGCTTAGTACAATGATATGAAGAAGGATGTAAGGTGAAGAGGGAGGAAAAATGAGAGGCAAGAAAGAGTATTTATAGATGGAAGAATTATTGGTTATGTGGTAGAGATATTGGGTTACAATATTACATTAAATTATTATTTAATGTGACCAATGAAGTTCACACAATGATTATTTTGATTTTTTTTTATCTGGGCAAGATAGTGACACCAAATTTAAATTTGTCACAAGTTTTTTTTATTTTGTTTTGCTTTCACATTGGATAGAAAGAAACAAGTCTAGTTCACACACTAGTGTATTAATTTACAATCTACCTCTACGGTCATGTGTAGTTGCTGGTGAAAAGAAGTATTAAATGAAGGGAGACATAACTATCATATTTTGTGGTAAAACTTTGAATTAAATAACATTAGAAATTAAAGTATCAACCATTGGTCCTTGCAAGAGAAATGAACTCTTTAAAGTTTAAATAAGTGGTAAAGAGTTTTTTTAAGAGAAAGCGGTAAATAGTTGATCTCTAACTTTAACGTATAAAAATAATTTGATTGAGAAAGAGAACGTATTTTGTTTACTCCAAAGGTTCTCGGACGAAGATTTGTTACCGTTAAATGACAATGAAAAGTATGTACTTGTAATATATTAATTCAAAAAACATGGGAAATTAAGACATTATTCTTAAATGGAGATTAACCACCATTAAACGATGCTGAAAACATCGTACCTATAACAATAATTAGAACAATATTATAAAGTTAAAGAATAATAGTTAAAACAACTTTCTATTACCTTAAAATTCAGAGTGTTTTGTAACTTTCCTAATAACAAAAACTTTTATAATTTTTTGAAAAACTAAAATATCTCGATGAAATTTCTTTAAAAGACGAGTTTAGATATTATTGGTGCAGTCTAGGATGGAAGAATGTTTCATGTCTCCCACAGTGAGCGAGTGAGCTCCCCCTTTTTTTTAAGGGATGTTAGACCTGCTTGTACAATATTAATTTTCAATTTTTTTTTACAAAACCTCTTCTTCAACTATTAAGTCTTCATGTTTCAATCAATTTTAATTTGGCCAAATCCAGAAATTTGCTACCAGCAGTCACTGCCTCCTACGTTGGCGGATCTTCTTTGGGACCCATGAGAGCCATGACACTCCCAAGGTTTCTATATATACCATATTAGCCATAATATATCAATAACTTTCGTTTGTCGCAGTGGAAAGGCGCTTGACAATTGCTCCAGAGATGGTGGGTTTAACACTTTCTCCGTCTTCTTTTTATATTTATATTGTATTTTTTATAATATATTAAAAAAAAAAATACGTTCTTGTGAGGATTCAAACTTACACCCCTAATGCTGAATTCAAGCAAAATAAACCACTATTCCATAAAAATTTGACGGTCAAAAAAATAACTCAAGATTCGCCACCGGCCTCCCATCAATTTTCACTGTCCGTTTACCATTGCAGAGAAATCACTATTTTAAGAAAAATTAACATGAACTCTGAAAAGAGCAGAAAAATTCATAAAATGAAAATAATGAACTGAGAAAAACGATTAAAATTAAATTAAGTTTGCAAGCAATCAACCTAATTTTTAATTCACTTGTTAATTGATGTTGGTTTTTCTAGATCCTTAACTATAAATGAAATCAAGCATATCATCCGATTTAAAAAAAAAAAAATTAAAAGCATTTTATTCAAAATTAATTGTTTTGCATCTCATGTTTGATTTGTGTTGAGTGTTTTGGATGTTTTCTAAACCCCCTCCCATCCAAAAACGCACCTTAGTTATTATCAAAAATAGCTTATTAAAAAAAAAGTTTATTACCCAAACAAATTTATACTATTTCCAGAAGTGGTTTGTGCATTTTTTTTCTTCAAAAAAAATCTTCATGAACACCCTAAGATTTAGATAATATCCAATGCACACTCTGATATTTAAAATTGATTGTTACACATTGCATTAATGGAAGTGGCTGTTGTAGGTGCAACATGTAAGAATCATTCTTTTATAAGAACATATATATTCTTGCAAAATTATTTTGGACAATAGTAATAAGAGCTTAAATTGAGGTGCACTAAAAACGAGTTAAGTATTTAAGTTAGTTTTATATTTGGAAAAAATTAGTAGAGTTTAATTTTATGTGACATAATAGGTCCACTAAAAACAAAGTAAAAACCAAAATTGAGTTCTACTATAAAAGATGCTCTGCTAAACAAGGAGCTCTAGCAAAAACATTTTCTAGCACACAGTTTTTCCATTTAGTTAAAATTCAAATGAGTTACATTAAATTATATAGACACGATAAAAATTTAATGAAATCTGATTTAACGAACTTAGACTTGAAGTTCATTCGGAGACAAGCAAACGGTGCTGCTCGTAGCTTAGCTAAGGAAGCTCCGTTTAATCTTAGTTTACATACTAACTATAACATTTCATCTTGTATTTCTGACATTCTAATTAATGAAATGCAATAAACTTATTTCTATCAATTTTTTTTAATGAAATCTATTTAAATTTCAATTAATTGAAGAGTGTGTGTTGAAAATAATTTTTTTTAATAAGTTAAATTAGACTACTCAAATTGACACCGAGGAGAGTCAAACTCTAAGTCTCAAACTAATACCACCAGACCAACCTAAGTTGAGTTTGAATTCTCCGTTCATTAATTTCCCATAATTCCAATAAAAATTAAAAACAATATCAAATGCAATAATCAAGGAAAATGATATTCTTATTAATAATATTGCATCATCTACCATTGTAAAATCTAAACCACAAAATAATAATGTTACATCATCCATCTCAACTTTTGTCCACAAATTTTCTAGCTTAAATACCAAAATAACACTTGGTCAAAATCAAATCTCTAAAAAAATTTCATATCAATGAAAAGGGCATTTACTACCCTTTAACGTGTAGGACTCTTTTTTTTACCTAAGTACATGTTGATGTGGGGGAAAAAGATTGCTGACATTTTGTTGTACACCCTAAGTTGTATCCAGCTTGATTTTAACTTCAATAACAAATCTTTACTAATTTAGGGTGGTGAATTTGAATGAACTTCGTTAAAAGAGGTATTTGAGCAAAGATATTTTGGGGCATTTTGGTCAAAATAAAAAGATAGTGCATGACCAATCATCTGGACACTTCTGGATGCTCTTGAAGTACGTAAGAGGACTAAAATAATTGGTAACTAGTACCTTACAGCTAACAGGACCTTCTCTTTTACATTAAGGACAAATGTTACGGTTTGTGCAATCTTGATCAATAATGATCATCCTTTTGTTTCTTTGTTTTTTTTATCACTCGTACATGCGCAATATGCACCATAAAGAACTTCATATTAACCAATTTTTATTTACTTTTGATTTTAGAAGGTAGGTTTTGCCACCACAAGAATATTTTTGTTGTAAACACGGTATTTTTTACGCGTACAACTGCAGAGATTAATTACTTGAGTTTTGTGTGATTTAAATGTGCAGTAAACTCTTTATAAGCTAAAAAAGATTTGTGTCATCTCATTTAAGCGTTTTTGGGTACCACATGAATATTTTGAGACTCTTTTTTTTTCCTTATCCTACTAATCTTTCACGCGTCCTATGCAGTTTGAAATTTATAATCCAAACGGCTTAAACACCATATAAAATCTCCAAAACACGATAACATTTCGAATTTTCAAACCTGAATAAGGTGCGCAAGAAACTCATAAAATAGGGAAAGTAATGACCACATATTAAATATGCATATGGCGGGTGGGTAAATATTAGTACTTGAAAAATGATCATGATTCAGGTGTCCACACACGGTTTTACTTCTTTTATCATCACAAGAAAAGCACCGTCTCAAATGGTCCCCCTATGTGTTTTTTTAGCCATGAACATGATTTTTTATTTTTGAAAATGTAAATAAATTTTTCTATAATAACTACTCCGTAAACTTTTATAAATCTCACTAATTTGTTTAACTTGGTGTTTTTCATGTTGCAATATTGCACAATTTTAATAGAGCGTGTCAACATAGAGAACCATTGGTGTTCCTAAATCTTAAGTGTGAGAGATTACTTTTCTCACCCTATGGATTACTCGCGTGCCCTATTTTTTTTCAAAAATACCCATGTCCGAATTATGATTTCCGAAGTATATTGTTAGTATTTTTCGGATTTTAAAATCCGAAATACTCTTTTTTAAAAAAAATAATAATTAGCCTTTCAAATTCGTTAAATAAAATGCAATAAACATAAAAAAAATATAATTAAAAAAAACACAAAGATAAAAATAACTCATTTTATTAATATATGAATAATAATTACAATAATGTTGAAGTTTTTTAAGTTTATTACATAAAAATCTAAAACTATTTCTATTCTCTTAAAAGCCTAAGATGAGGGAGGGCATGTGATTAAAGACGCATCTTTGTTTGTAGCTCAAGGTGAAACTATTAGTACCTTTTACTTGTTATGGAGTGCGGCATGTGATTAGCAATTTATCAATGTGGATTGAGTTGGATTTCAAAAGGATAATGATCGAATGTTTTAACCATCTACACCAAGATGTCTATAAGTTGACTATTATTTTTTTCATCCTATCACCTTATCGTGCGTCTTGTGAATTTTTCAAAAATGCCTCTGAGGTATTCGGATTTTAAAATCCAAAATGCTTTTTTACTAATTCGGATTTTATAATCCGAAATATGTTTATGTACAATCAACAATCAGAATCTCTCACATTTCAGCTGTTTTGAATTTTGCTTTTAAAAACAATCAAAAAACAAAGTAAAAAATGATATAAAAACCTGTCAAATAAAATCATAAAAATAAAAAAATACCACAAAAAATTCTAAAAATCAAATAAAACTAATGCAAATTTTTTCGGATTTTTCTGAGAATATAAAAAATTAAAAAAATTAAAAATTGGTCTAAACGATGGAATTTTGAATTTAGAGGGGTGGAGTCCTATAAAAAGTCCCTTTCATGTGAGTCTTGATCCTTGATTTTTTTCCTGATTTTTTGTGAAAGTTTCGAAGCAATCGGATCAAGTAGCTCGTATATCGTTTGTTTGACTGGGAACAACTAACAATGACCTAAATCAGGAGGATGATAATTAGGAAGATTAATATAGTCCTTAAATTGGTTATCCATGTTATAAACATGTTCAAAATTTATGCTGATACAGTTTGGATTATATAATTTGAATTGTTTTTCCATTGAAATAGGGTGTTTGGATTTTATAATCCGAAAAAACCAAGTAGCGCACCCTATTTTTTGAGGTTTTCGGATTATAAAATTCAAATTGGTGAAAAACTCTTTTTTATTTCACCCTATAACAAAGGAAAAATCATTTCGGATTTTAAAATCCGAATTCCTCAGAGGCATTTTTGAAAATTTCACAAGGGGTGCGAGAAGGTGATAGGATGAGAAAAATAATATTCCTATAATTTTTGTGTTAATTTAATTTGCATTATATGATTGTAGAGATTTTGTTTCGTCTTGTTTAATAAACTATTATTTTAAAAGTAGGAGGAAAAAAAAATGAGAGGACCCATGCTTTAGTTAGGGTAATCCAATCTTTAGTTTGCCCTCAACTTTTTTATTGATATCCGAGTATATATTGAGCCAATTATTTCCTAAGAAATGAGTGCATAAAAAACATCAAGTCCAATCTTTAAGCGATCCTCAAATTTAGTGATGTCAAAGTTGTAATGTAAATGGTTTGGACTTTTAGTTGTTCTGGCACACCTTATATTGGAGAAGTTGTTCTTGATTTTTAATATATTTTTGTTAGCTTCTTAAAAAAAATGTTGTCAAAGAAAATAATAAAGTTCATAAAAAGTGCTAAAGCAGAACATCAATAATTAACACAATACCCCTAAAGAAAAGACAATTAACACAATAAAATATATTTTGTAAAACAAAACATAATAAAATATATATTCCAGATACTATTACTGTAAAATAGTATATTTTACCGTAATTAATAGGATAGTTTCCTTTGAATTAATAGTTTCCATTGAACTTCCAAGAGTTCACGTCATTAATCAATGGTGAAAAATGATCAGAAATTGAAGAAAAATTTCCTTGTCTTTCATGTTGCAACACCGTAGAAAAAATAAATTGTTCGTTTAAGGGATAAGATCTATAAGCAAAATTTGTGACATAACCATTGAAACTTTTTCATTCAAGACAATGAGAAATCTAATAGCATAAAGCAAAAATATGATTTTGTCTAGCACTTCACATAGATTCACAAGAACATCTAGCTCTGCAACTACAACTTGGCAT
>Ga0315913_1006172_pt1 | contig 14506 bp, 8 predicted proteins | sample MpolsnodulesMG_FD_207736 | JGI IMG/M metagenome (GOLD analysis project Ga0315913, IMG submission 207736) | Medicago polymorpha root nodule microbial communities from Los Angeles, California, United States - small nodules | ecosystem: Host-associated > Plants > Roots > Nodule | place: USA... | reverse complement strand
TAAAAATTTACATTTAAAGTTGTTGGAAAAAATTATTTAAAAAGTATTTTTTTGATTTTTTAAAATTTTGGAAAATTAATTTCCATATTTTTTTAAAAATTTATAAACCGAAAATACATTTTCCAAATTTAAAAATCAATTTTTAAATAATAAATGTCAATTCACCTGCCACGTGGCACTTATGCCTAGTCACCGTGCGACACATCAACTCCACAGTGCCACCTTGTAGCTTCTATGGGCCCAAGGACTTTTTTAAAAGACAGAAAATTTTGAGAGGATGAATTTCAAAAAAAAAAATTCGCAAGGACCAAAACTCAAACAAGACATATTTGCAAGGATCAGTGTAATATTTAAGCCTTAAAAATTTATAAAATGAGTGATATATACATTAAAATGCGTTTAAGAACTCAAATAAAAGAGCTTAATTGTATATGTTCTAAGCAATTGAGTAAGAGATATTGCCACATTCCAAGTGAGTACCAAATTAATGCCAATAACCCTTTACATTATCTTCCTTAGCAAACCAAGACTAAAAACAATTTAGACAAGTCATCCGACATCACTATATCAACATCAAGCCATCTAAACACCTCATGCCAAGAAGTCCATGCGAAAGCATGGTAACTAACCTCAATCAAGTAATAAATCTCCTAAAGGAAAAACAAAATGAGACTTCAAATGTGAGTTTTGAAAATCGAACTGGTGAGACATTCATGTCATGGTTCAAATGTTTTGAATAGCTCGAACCAAGACTGAATCGTGGTCCAACAACTCAGCAAACTGAACCGTAGACAATGTTGGTTCACAGGTAATTCGTTCCATTCAGTTTGGTTTTTAAAACATTGCTTCATATAAAATTTGATGATAAATTAACTATACAAGTATAAAAATGTATCAAGTATAGATAGTATTGGTGCTTACCTTTCCTAGTTTTTCATATGAATCAGCAGTCTTGCGAATCAAAGTAGCCAAAACGTCTTCAGAGATATTATCAACTAGCCATTTTGGCCATTCACCCTCCCCCACTTTAACTTCATAGCTAGCAATTTTCATCTTCTTTTTCTCCTCCTCAGACTTATCATCAAAAATATCTCCAACTGCACCATGTATCTTATCATCGCCCCTTTCTCCTTCTCTTCCAGTACTGTCAACTGATGTAGTAGTCTTCACAATCACAACTCTCTTCTTAGTCTCCACTTCTGAGTGCTTAGATGAATAATTCTTGTTATATCTGATGATTGGTTTGAGTGAAGAGCCACTGTTTGAATACTCATCTTTCAACCTCTCAACATGGCGGCTCCGGTTTCGGTTTCGGTTTCGAGGGGGAGTGTACTTGCTACTGACAACACATCCCATGTTAACTATCTATCTATTTTTCGGAAACAATTAATTTCAAAGCATATTCTACTGCTATATATAGGTAAGTATAGATATGTAGATGTAATAATAAATTCGTAATAACAGTATAAAAAATGGAAACAGGTGGAAAAATAAACATAGATAACGTGAAAAGGAAGCTGCATGGAAACTTCCTTCCTCTTTGATATATAGATAGACGGCATGATTAAGGATAGAGATGTTCCGGAATTATTTCAATATCATCACTATAACTTAGTTATTCCCGTCAATGTTTGGATTATTAGGTACACACATTCATAGAACCATGTTCTTAACGAACCGCCTCATATACTGTCACACCTCACAATGCAGCCATAATCATACACCACAAAGCACAGATAAGATAAATAAATAAATTCATTTTTTTTTCTTTGACCAAATAAATTGATTTTCTACTCGTCGTTTCCTTTTTTCCTTTCATTTTCAAAAAAATCATTTTGCAATGTCTCTGTGCATTACTAGGGTGGGTATTCAAAATGACATTCGCTGTGTAACATTATTTTACATAATGTACCCATTTATTCCTGTTGGGATCATATTTCATTATTTCTTCATAATCAGGTCTGGACTCTTAAATACATACTATATGGCCAAACTTCAATCTTTTCTTTTCTTTTTTGACAATGAGCTTCAACCATAGTTTTACAGATTTTTAACTCGCAAGACTGATATTATTTTACGCTTTTTTTGACATTCCACATAAATAACAGTACTCAACACTAAACTTTTAAACATTCCACGTAAATAACAGTACTCAACGCTAAACGATAGCCAAACCACTCTTTTTGACAATTTACCTTTCCATGTTTTAAATAAGAATACAATTCTTTCAAAAACTAGTAAAATAAATTTCCCTGATATTATAGTCTGTTAGAACTTAGAAGAAACTTTAAACAAATTGCACAGTAGAATACATAATCCTATATATGCGAGCACATTGTAAAACTTGGGCATCAAATCCTTGAAATTACAGATGCAAGTAATTCCGTTTCTGAATAGAAATCATTTTCTAATTTAGCCTTCTTCCAATTTGCACCAATATGACAGTTTATTACAGTGCAACAGGTGAAAGATTTGAAACCATAGCATAATGACTGCAATTATATTTCAGCTCATAAGCACTTGACACCTAATACATGCCAAAGCAACCGAATCGAAACATTGTGGATACGAACTACTTCAAAAGCACTGGCGAGCTAAATGTAAGTCCAAAACATTGATTTTTACACCTGATAACTCAGTATTATGTCCATTGTTTCTTTTCATATTCACCTGGTTTCTAGACTCTACAGCAAGTGATTCTATTAAGTACAAAAAACAATTCCTTTCTTTTCTATTAGTGTGTTTGGATTGGCGTTGGGAGATGTGAAACACATGTTGAGTTCACAACAACAACTTATTTGGAAGTACATTGTAATGTGCTTCAGTTATAAACCAAACACACTAGTCTCCAACTTATATCTAAGCTGCTATTTAATTAATTCACCGATACCAACACTGTCTCCGCCAATGCGTTTCTTAGCTGGCATGCCAAGATCAAAAGGTCCCATAGAGTCATTCTGCATCAAGATAATATATTAGTTAAATCAAAAGTCACAGAAAAACAAAATAAACACTGAAATGTTTTAAAATAATATTAAATACCCAGATGATGCCTGATAACCCAAGACTTCTTTCACCATCATACAAACAAGAAGAAAGCAATGAGTCTGTTTGAGTCTTCTCGGACGAGGGATTTTGTGAAAGCCTGGCTTGATCATTAACCTTTATAAATCCGATAAGAGACAATGTGCAGATTAATGAATATTGATGGGTTACAAAAAAACATCTATTGAACTTATAGTCTACAGGTAGAAGCATAATCTCAAATACTGTATCAATTTGAACTCTGATTTCCATGGAGATTCAAAATTAGAAATTGTTTTATTAGCAACACTTTTTGCAGCCATAGGTTCATTCTAAACGTTAAGCATTCTATTCATAGGAGGCCTGCCAATACTGAGTATTCATAGAGCAGATGAAAACCAATGAAACACATTCTTCTTAAAAACATTAATCTTTTTCAAACAGAGTTGAAGACCAAAACATATGGGATGTAAAACAAAGGTCGTTTTCCTCATCAAACGCAATTTGGGAATGGAGGAGGGGTTGGTTTACAAATCATACACCCCGATATTTCAAAATCAATAACTCAGTTGGAAGAAAAGAAGTAACTAGAAAAAACAATAAAAGAACTGCTAAGTTTTGCATCGCGTGCGAAACTATCTAACATTTCAATAATTGATAGATTTTGATTAAGACTGTTAGCAACTGACCTTGTCTATGCATGGAAGCTTAAACGAGTATGAAGATGCATCCTGACTGCAGGCCACGGAATAACCTGTTTTTGTTCCACTAGAAGTCGGCACATCTGCTGGGGAAGATAAATTTTGAAGATCAAATGAATTGCATGCATCTCCAGCATCAAAAATTGATGTGCATGACGGTCCGGCAGATGGTGTTGAAACAGGAGGATGACTAATTCGGGAGGTGATAAAAGCATCCAATGAATCTGAAATTAAATGACTTGTTTGACTGGTAGCATTGCTGCCAAACAATTTTGAATCAAACTTTCCCAGGAATGATGCTTCAGACAGGAGGCCGCCAATGCTTATGTTGTCTAGACAATCAGCCCATGGCATCGATGGCTGTTGAACGCTACAACTTTCTTTTGGCTCATTATCCTAGTTAGAATGAAACAAACACGATTACAAGCGAAACAAGCATGATTAGAAAACTTTCTTTTTTATGGAATGTACTGGATTTGAGTTTTTTATTATAACATGGGCTACATTTTAACTGATAGAGGAGTGGTACTCAAAATTCAGTTTAAAATTCAGGACCAACCACCAACTGATTTCTCCAACATGTGATACAGTATCATAAATAATATTTTATATACACAAAAAAACAGGTATTTTTAAATTTATGCTATCTGTATGCTAATTAACTACACTTTTAATATGTCTTGTAAATGTTCATACAATTCTGTTGGTATTTTTAAGTTTGAATATATGCCAAAATTTTCCATATAATTCAATTGGTCAAAGAGTAAATCATCATCAAAACCATTTTAATATTTCCCAATCTACGTATATAAAACTAAGGACCATTTACTTCCCAAAAATGTTGCCAAAATGTGTCAATTTTCATTTCAATAACCATATGTAGGTTGTGAGCAACCGTGGTGTTTTCGGAAACAGTGAAAAGAACTTTTCAACATTTACAATTTTTTTAAAACTCTTTATTTTGTTTTCTGAAATTCACAATGAGAACAGCTGGTCAAAGGCAAACATATTTTTACAGTTTACATTCATTGTTTATTTTAAGAATGGAAACAGGAAATGGTAAATGGAGCCTGATATTTGTATAAACCAGATCCACCAGCAACAACCATGTGTCTTCAAATGAAATCCGTTTAATTTAATGCAATGGACCTATGTTCAGGTTAATGTAATGCACAACAAAATATCTAAGAAACTATACCAGAGGATCGGCAGGTTCATTGTCCATTTTCTGAGCCACAATTTCACTTATTACGTTGACCACGTCAGTTGCTGTGTCTACTGCAGTTGCCTCAATCTTGTCCCGATCATCACTTAACGACTCTAAATTAGCATTGTAACCTGTCTCTGTTCTTCCTGACTGTACGCCCAACTCGCAGGGAATCAGCATGGAGGATATACCAATTGGTGTAGCTTTTTGTATGTTAAACCAACCATACCTTTAAAATAAGAGAAAGAGTTACAACACTAACTACCTAATTTCGACATAGAAAAGAAAACATGTCATAGAAAATGATTGCTATCATACTTCAACCGGAAAATTGCAGGGTTTCCAACAGCAGCATGCACAGCTGCGGTTGTAGTGTCGCTATCATTGATTGTCCACCTTTTGCAGTTAGATAGATTTTTCATTCTGTTGTATGGAAAAAGCATGGGCTCCCCTTTGGCTGGACTTGAACTTCCCCACTTCTTTTTAATGTGTCTTAGAACTGAAGAAATTTTCTTTCTACCACTTAGTGTGAGTTCTAAGTATGGATTATGCCCATCCTGAAAAAGAAAAATCAATTAAACATCCAGACTTAATGCGTGCAGACTGGGACAGATAAAGTATACAAATTTTTCCAAATGTTTCATATACCAATGTGCAACCTTTTCAAGTCCTTTTCGAATTACTTCATTTGCTGGAAAAAGCTGTAATGTGATTTTTGCAGAAGAATTGAGTGTTTGTCCTGGATGAAGATCAACCTTAAACGCGTCTCTCATTTTCATGAGAAATGAATCTTTACTAGGTTGTTCTTGACACAATCCCACAGGTTCCTTAAATGGAAAATGCTGATTCTCTTTGTTAGCCAGCAATTCCTCACCGCATCCTATAGATAAACGGGTTTAACTATATTAAGTAAAATGTATATGATAAGGAAAAACACATCATGGTATAAATTTCAAAAATACCGTTACTTCATCCAATAAAATAAACATTTCTTTAACAAACATATTGCAAGCAGACTAATTGAACCTACAAAAATTCAATCTAAACTAAGATACAAACTCAGCAAATCAACACAAACGGTGAATTGGCAAAAACTAGTCACCTTTTGCTTTGTGATTCAATTTATTTGTTTTCTTGGAAGAATTTTTCACTCCAACGGATCCTATCTTTAGAGCGGATTTTCCAGATGCCTTGACCGGCTTTCTGTCTTTTGATGTGGCTGTTTTCATGATAGCCTGACCTTCCTGAGCGTGATAATGATAAAACAATATCTGTTAGTATCCTTCTTAACAAACTGAGCAGAAAAAATAAGCACAAAAACAACAAATTAGATGAACCTTTGAGAAAGAAAAAAAAGAGGAATTTTAATTGGGTAGCAGAAAACTCATAAAATAAAAAACTTTCCTTTTAGCCCTAATTTACACAATTATCGAATATATCAAACTTCCCATAAAAGAATGCAAAGTTACAATAAAGGTAGCAGATCTAATAGATAATCCTATAATCGAACTTGAAATTGAATCACAATTGTAAAACACGCGAACAATCTAGCACAGGCATCGTAAAACAACGAGCACCAAACCCTAATTTGGCTATTTTTATGAGATTCAAGTTACGAGTAACATAAAAATCCAAATTGAACTCGCGTGAAAACCGAATTAAAGTACTATGTAACAGCTAGAACGGAAATTGTGACGAAGATTATTGATGAAATAGAGAAGAAGGTGAAAGGGATTGATACTTAGATGAATGCGATGGAAATTAATCAAAATCGCGTATACTTGTTAACAAGAGAATTATGAAGAATAAATAATGAAGAAATAAAGTAAAAAATAAAGGAAGCAAGTGAAATTGAAGAAGAGATTAGAAGGAACCTCGGTGATAATGAAATCGATCGAAAGCAGAGAGGATGGAAGAAGAAACAGTGTGCGCGCGCGGGAATGAAAATTATTGTTGAAATTTGAGGGAATGAGCAAACAAAATGAAGCGGCAACCGCTTCGTCCTCTTATGGGCCTTCGTATGTGTCTGGGCTTTACGCAGTCTAATCCCCAAAAATTACTGTTCACACCTTCTAAAAAAACACCTGTAAAAGATCTAAATGTCCCTCGGTTCGGCAGTTAACTGCTGATGAATTCGTATTCTCTTGAAACCTGTTGTTTTTAATCAACAATTTTAATCCCCCTATTTTTTTAGTTTATAGAATTAAATTCATTCCTTATCCCATGCGTTTATGCGTCACATTTTAATGTGATGTGACATTTACTAATGTAGACAACTGGTGTCACATCGTATAAATAAAAATAATATAATAAATAAATTATACTAATGTTTTCCATTACAAAAATAATACTCAAATTAATCCCTCTCATTATAAGATAGATGAACTAATTTGTCCTCAATTGAAAATGTCAGATACTAGTTTAATATAATTTTTAATCAGGGAATAATTTAGACAATAGAAAAACTATCAAAAACTAAATTAAATCTTCACTCTAAATTAAATCATCTCGTTAAAAATGTAAGATTTGTTTGTTCGAATAAAAAATGCCATGTAAAAGTAGAGAATAGAGATAGTGACAAAAAAATAAAATTCTATAAAAAAAATTATTTTTTTATATGACTTTTTTTTCCTATAATTAGACATTAACAAATGCACCAACGTCTAAAAAAAATGTACCAACGTTGGATCTGAAGAGCTACAAAACTTTTATAAAAAACAAAAAAGAGTATAAAAAACTAACTTTTTTATAATAGTAAATATAAATATGTTAATTCGTATCTATTAGGTATAAATAATTAACGCCGTTGTTCCTTGCTTAATTAGTTAATGCATGTAACTTTTAAGTTTCAATAAAAAGAGTTTCAAATCTATATTTTCCTTTTGAGGTATAACATATACCCAATGGAAAGAAAACCATAGTTCAAAAACGAGAGAAAGACCATAACAACCTAACCAAAAGATAATGAGATTTATTAGAATAGACTCTATTTTACGATGTTAATCAATTAAAATCAATATTTTTTGACACATCAACATAAGTGAATTAAAATGGAAAAATTCTAATCAAATATCTAATAAGTAATAACCATTTTTGTTCACACTTTCCTTTATTTTTGATATTGATCGATAACTATTGCCTCCCATGATTTTGTTATTTGCATATTGGACAACTTCATCCTCCCATAATTTTGTTCTTTGTAGAATGATAGTGTAAAACAAGTTTACACTATCAACCAATAAAAATCATTCAATTAAACACCTGTTAAAAAATGAAAAATCAAATAAATTTTTTATAATAAATGCATTGAACCCACGTTTCTAATTTTGGCATTCGATTTCCTAATTTACAATCTGCATCACAATAAATCGCAATTGCACTCTTCAGACGTTGAATCGCAAAATCATGATGTTTTTTTGGACCGGAAACCTCTTTTAGATAGTTCAAGGGAGTGAGCCATAATGCTATTAAACAATGAAGTACTTGAAGCTCTGTTTCTCCCTTCCTCTAACTCTTCAATTATCAATCCTTTTACTTTTTCTTTCTTGTCATTAAGGGTCCATCTCTGTGGAACATACTGTGATGGGAGAGAATAAACATTTTTCTGAAGGAATACACTTAAGACATGTCTACAAAGAATACCAATAAATCAAACTTGTGACAATTACAAGTAGCTTCGTTTGAAGTAACATGATTTTGCGATTCAATGTATGAACGGTGCAATTGCAAAACTTGATTTATTGGGAGAAGGTGGGAGAAGGATGCACTATGTGTGATGCAGATTGTAAACTAGGAAATCAAATGTCAAAATTAGAAATACTAGGTATTCAACCTGTTGCACGGTTTTGATTATAATACTTACTTACAATATTTTTATAAATAATAAAATAAAAATTGTCATAAGTATAATCACATATAATTTAATGATTGATAAAATTTCTAAGCAATGTGATTATGTTAATATTAATTTATATTAAAATATGAGTGTTTTTTTAATGAAAAGCATGAGTTTTGTTAAAAATTTAAAATAAGAGAATTTGTATTGATTCATACGGTAGATTTATGTAAATATTTTAAGAACAATTAATATAGATTGTGGTAGATCCTATAATAGTTTGTAAGTTTGAAGACACCCAATTATATTTTATCTAATAGTGCAATAGTATAAGAACATTTCTTTTTTGGGATCACAGCGGTGCAATAATAGGATGCTTTGTTTTTTACTTTAATATCTCTTACTCTTTTCCATCAAAGATATAAACGTTCATGCTTGTTGTCAATGTTGCTTTTAAGATGTTATGTCTTTTTTCATCTTTTGATTATGTTATTGAAATAAGCTTCGGTTAGCATATGGTTTAATCTTTGGTTGTTTTTTTTTCATCTTTTAATTATGTTCTTGTAAATTATGCATCTACTTCTCACTTTTAATCTCTTACTCCCTCCGTCCTTATATGTAAACACTCCTTGCCTCTAATAAAAGGGTGCTTAGATATAGGGATAGGGAGTATATCTTACTTAACATATTCATTGAAAATTCAATTTTGTGGCGATAAATTTTCTTTTGCGTTCCCTAATTATGTCCCTGAATAGTTGAAGATATTTTCTTAATGAATTATATTTAGAGATGATTGGTATGACTAAACATACTATTATCATATTTTGGTTAATTTTAAAAAATATTGTTAAAGTCATTTTTCTTAATGAATTATAATGACGTTTAGTTGTAACATACTATAAAGTTAATTTTAGAATTTGACCAGTGGCTTTACATGAGGTACTCAACAAAATTTCAGTTAAAATATCTAGGTTTAATTGTAGTTTTAGTCCTTTATTTGCGTTTAGTTTTAGCCCCTTAGTTTTAAAACCATTCAATTTGGACCCATTCAGATTATTGAATTTAAGTCCGCGATATAGAATTGTTAAATGATGTGACATGTGATCTAATAATGTCATGAAATTGCAAGAATATCCCCCAAAAAGTCAGAAAATTATCAACAATTATTGATGAATTATATTAGAAAATGTAGACCATACATTCAACGTATATAGTTTAACATAAACTTCAATTCATTACTTCAACCATTAACCGAATTTAACATAAAAACATGTTTGTTACAAGTTTACTAAATTTTATTCTCGGGTATAAAATGTTCCTGGGAATAGAAAAATTTTCCCAAGGAAAATGATGGGAATAAAGTTCCCATGGAGATGAGAATAAATTCATAAATAGTTACCTATTATAATCTCTATTTTTATGGTTCCTAGGAATATTATAAAGTTAACCAAACATATTTTTCCTAAATACCTTGGAATAAAATTTTCATCTTTATATTTCTTTCCTAGGAATAAATTTGATAAATTTGAAACAAACACACCTTATATGTGTGAATTCATAGACGTTGCTATATAAATTTGGTGGTTTTGTACCAACAAAAAAAAAAAAAGTTATTATTTTATGTTGGTATCCACTATTTCACTGTATTACCCAACGGTATTCAAGAAGTTCTAATGAATAAAATGAAATAATTAAATATTCGTAAAAAGAAATATCAACCTATTCATAATTAATAAGTTTAAATGTAAAACTGATTGAAAGTGATTTCTTTGGGGAAGGTAAGTTAAACATACTGAAAATAGACCAAATAGATAATATATTACCTTTATTATTAGTAGTAAGAATAGGTATCCTATTTGGGCCTTTGGCCCTCTTATGTAAAAAAAAAAAACAACAAGGGTTTTATTTTTCTCATGCCTTTCCTCGCGCGCCTTATTTTTATTTAATTTTACCCCTGATCTGGATTATGTTTTCCAAAATGGATTGTTAGAATTTTGCAGATTAATCCGGATAATAAAATCCGAAAAGGTCTTTTACCAAAATTTTAAGCTTTGAAATTCGTAAAATTAATGCAAATAAACATATAAACCAGAAATAAAAAGACAAAAAGATAAAAACAACTCATTTTATTAATATATGAACAATATGTTACAATAATGTTGAAGCTTTTTAAGTTTATTACATAAGAACCTAAATTTATTTCTAATCTCCTAAGAACCTAACTACTGGTATGTGATATGACATACCAGTAGTTTCCCTGTTGGAGGGCAACCAGGGGAGGAGGGGAGAGGAGGGCGGGAAGAAGAAAGCAATGCCCCTGAGGGGGGTGCTCAAACTTACGCCCATACAAGCCAAGCTAAGAACCATACTGATCCACATGACCCCCAGATGAACCGCACTTCTTTGCAGTGCGGTTCCATCCTCATTGACGTTCATACAAACCCTGGAAGTTTTCAACGAGGCCCTTATCTATGAAAGGCCAACGATGGAAAATCATGGTCGTAGAAGGAGGAAGAGAGGGTGGTGTGAGGAATGGTGGGGTTTGGAAGGTTATTTATAGGGAGGGGTGGGTCAAAAACGGCTGGGAGGTCATAAATGCATTCAAAGACAAAACATGTGGTGCAATCCACCGGCCATGATACTGATGCAGTCTGGAAAATAAAATCTGAAATGCATCTGTTTTTTTTGAAATATATTTTCCGGATTCATACGATACTCGTGAACGAGAGAAAAGTTGGCACTTCTTGTAGGGTTAAAGAAGTTTCGGAATGTATAATCAGGAAAGCTTCCGCATTGGATTCTTTTGAAAGAGAGCCATTAACGTAGGTTTGAACGGTTACAACCACTAGCACGTTTTCATTGACTGTAGTAATGACCTACGACTTGTTTTAGGCTATAAATAAGCTTTCATCTTCAACAAATACCTTCATTCTTCACTTCACCTCTTTTCTTCCATTTTCTTAAAAAAAAATTAGTTTTTAGGGGTGTCGGTGGTGTCATGGTCATTGTTGACCGTTCATATGAACCCTGCAATTGCATTGCAACTTGTGTGAGGTTCATATAACGGTCAACAGAGACCCTTTACATCAAAGAAAGACACAAAAAAGCACATAACATCAGGCCCGGAATTCGTTTTCCGGATAACACTAACAATCTGTTCCGGATTATATAATCCGACCAGGGGTATTTTTGGAAATTTTGCAGGGCGCGCGAGAAGGCAGCAAGGTGGGAAAAGTAATTCCCAAAAAACAAAGGTATAGGTAACAATATTAACTCTTTGTTGTTGTCGGGACTTGAACCCCGAACCTTGCATATATTATGCATTGTTTTACCAACTGAGCTAAGCTCATGATGACAGGTAGGACCAACTGAGCTAAGTTCACGAGGACATGTAACAATATTAATTAAATGCATTCAATAATTTCAAAAAATTACTCTAAATTTAATTTCCATTTAACAACATCAATTCTTTCCTTTTTGACCGCATCCTCATTTATTCAAAAGAGTACTTTATAAAAAGTTTTGGTAAAAAATAAAATAAATTGTTAAAAATATGTATAACCATATCTTCTATTCTTCTTTTTAAGGAGGAGAAATAAATTTCCATTTCCTGTCAAAAGAAAAACATTTCCATTTTAGATTTGCCATAGATCGGGACACACCATCCCCTGCATCATATTTTCATACTCGAATCATATAAGATCAATTTCATTTTCACACACAATTGAAAATAAAAAAAATAAAAAAATGCTTATTTCATTTCCACACACAATAAAAAATCATAATTTTTTTTTGAAGAATAAAAAAATAATAAAATCTTAAAATGCTTATATTTCCATTTAACAATAATAACAAAAAAGCGTATATGACACTGACAGCATTAAAAAAATATTTTTGAGGAAAGCTTTAAAGAATCATTAGGTTTCTAGTAAAAAAATATTAAAATTTTTGGTTCTCAAGTTTTCACATTATCTCCCTAAAAAAAAGGTTTTCGCATTATTGCAATTTTGGTCGTACCTGATTTTTAACCTTATAAATGGTGATTTTTGGACCAAAAAGTGGCAATTTATGGTCACAAGAATGCTATTTTTTTTAAAGGAGAACGATACCTTTTGTATTCTCTCTTGAGATTTTAAATTGGGGCAAAATATTATAAGTTTTTGGGTTGAAATGACTAAAATTATACTTCATCCGACTCAAAAAGACTGATTTAGTTAGTTGTTTAAATGTCAATGTACATTTTTAACCTTTAATATATTTAATTATTTATTAGTAAAGGTTACCAATATTTGATATTTAAAAAATATTCATCGAAATAATTCAGACAATATCTTATATACTAACATGGTTAAATTGAGTCACTCGTTATGGGACCAAGTGAGTAATAAAACGTAAACCCAAGGAACCAAGAATCGGGATTGAAAAATAGATGGACAACGACCTTGTTTTAGAAAGAAAAAAAATATTATCGAAGCTTTTGATAAATAATATTTAATTGTTATAATTTTTTAAATATTGAAAATAACTAATAAAAAACAGTTCATCGTCTCATAAGTTTTAACTCAACTGACAGAAAATGTCAAAATTGTTAGTACAGATGCATGATCGGGGTTCGAACTTCGACACCTCTATTTTGCGTGTGTGAGTTTATGTTGTCCTTATCACTCTGTCTATCTACCAAAAAACAAAAACAATTCATTTACTTATAGTCAATAACAATTCATTTATTTATTATTTAAGGGTCTTGTTATATGGTGCGAGAAATCATTTGCTGATTCGTTATCAAGATGTGACGTCTTTTTTTACGACAATTAATAATGAAAAAATCAAAATATATATAGTTGGGATTCCGCCGTGGTGGCTTAACAATTTTTCTTTTTCCCTAATCGACACTTTTCCTTTTCTATTCTCAGAAGAAAATTGTTGCACCGTACGAGACACACTTAAACGAAAAATAACTAAACACGAAAATATGAACAGTTGTTTGAGATTTTCAATTTTGCCCTCGTCCTATTTCTATATTACCACACTAGTACACTGCCAATGAATAAGTGGGTTTTGATGTTCGTTAAAGTGCAAGTTGCACTACGTAGCCATGTTTTTTATTAATCAACATAAATAAATAATATTAATATTTTGGTTAAAAACGGGATGCGCTGCCTCTTTCAAGCGTACACCCTTGCACTACATACGTTAGGATTAGTCTTTCATACATTTCAAATTTTAATTTCCCATAATTCTGCATTCCCTTGCCAAATTGCTACATTATATCTTGCACTAAAACACATATATAAAGAAACAATTTTATTTGCCCCTTAAACACAGTTACAACTCAATGAATGTGGGCATTAACTGAAAAGCAAAAATAAAGAAACAACATTTATTTTACGAAAATTAGTTTCTTGCCATGTGAATAAATTTAGGAATGATTTTGGGCATTAGTTCCTATAAATAGATAAGCTCTCGCACTCATTCTCGCATCACCAGCATCACTTCCTCTCCCTCTCTTTCAAGGTTGTTTTCTCTTGCATAGAAAAATGACCAGAGCTCTAGCATTTTTGCTACTCTTACTTCAAATAACCTCTTTCAGTGCATTTGCTGAAGACCCTTCTGATGCATTTGATGACATTTTTGATTTTGATGCTGGCGACTCTCTCAGTGCATTTTCTAAAGAGTTTGAAACTCTTCACAAACCATCACATGCTCATCCCCTTCACCACCAATCTCCCGCGCCTTCCC
>Ga0315913_1006171_pt1 | contig 14506 bp, 11 predicted proteins | sample MpolsnodulesMG_FD_207736 | JGI IMG/M metagenome (GOLD analysis project Ga0315913, IMG submission 207736) | Medicago polymorpha root nodule microbial communities from Los Angeles, California, United States - small nodules | ecosystem: Host-associated > Plants > Roots > Nodule | place: USA... | reverse complement strand
TCAGTGCTACATAACATTTAATTGATGAGTTTTGTATTTTATTTGTGTGTTGCTTCTTGTTATTACTTTATTTACCTTATTACTGGCAGTTTGTTCCTTTACTAAAATAAGGTTTGCCTTTTTTTCCATGTGAATAGTCAAGTTGGACCCTTGGCAAGCCTGAAGTGTTTCGTTAATGATTTACTTTGCTGAAGGGTTGTGTTGGTAACCTTGGAGGTGTTTGAATTTGTGGCTGGCGAGTTACTATCACTTTGTTTGGTTTTTTTGCCTATTTTCTTGAGGAGTTTGTTGGAACCTGCTTTAGCCAAATCTTCATTGCTCTTGTTTGCGACAAGACTTGAAGAATTCGGTTTGTATGTTTGATTTTTATAATAACGGGGTGTCGGTGCTTTTCCGAGACCACGTTAACATCTGAGATCCAAAAAGAGAGAGAATCAAAATCAAAGTAATTAATTTTTATGATTTGCGGCTCTGGCATTTGAGTTTTGTTGATTGCAAGCTGATACGGGAAATAGTAGTTGCACCACTCTTCAATGGATTCAATTCAAAATAAAGTTCATTACTGTTGTGTTTCTAAAGGTAGCCACATCCTGTATGCGTATAGTGGTGGAGATAAAGAAGTTGAGAAAGTCACAGCCTTGTGCTTGGAGGCGGTTCCTTCTTTCCACCGGTGGTATTTCGAGACTATAGGTAAAAGGACTTACGGGTTTTTAGTGGAAGATGGGTATGTTTACTTCACAATTGTAGACGAAGGTCTTGGTAACTTGGTAGTTCTTCGGTTTTTGGAACATGTTAGAGATGAATTCAGAAAGGTAGCTAGAAAAGGTTCAAGGGGATTTTCGCCAAACATGAATTCAGTTTACGTTCAAGAGAAACTGGTTCCTGTCATTCGTAATCTGATCACTTCATTAGAGAATGTTTCACATAGTGGTAGTAATTGGAGAGACGAAACTTCCTCGACATTTGGCATTGGTCCGTCTCCATCACCAAGTAATTTGAATGGACAGATTGAAAGTGTTGTTTCAACCAAAGCCCCTTTATTGGGAAAATCTAGCAAGCAAGAGAAGAAGAAAGTAAAGGATCATGTGATTTCAATGAGAGATGTTGAGTTAGAGGAGCATAAAAAATCTACAGATAAAGGATCAAGGCCTGATTCAGGAAACTTGGACGGTATTAACCAAGGTGGTGCTGCTACATCTTCTTCTTTGCAAAAGGATATGGGTTCAATGAGGACGAGATCAGGCCCTCAAAACGTCCGTAAGAAATGGTGGCGCCAAGTACGCATTGTTCTAGCTATCGATGCAGCTGTATGTATAATATTATTTGTCATCTGGTTAGTAATATGCCGTGGTATATCATGCATTCGATAGAACTCAATCATCTTATGTGACTCCGAATTTGATCGTTATCGTATTGGAAATCGAGATTGTCCGTGCCTGATCTGATCATTTACAGAAATTAGTTTCTTTAGTGGAGTATTTAGTTGGAAGTTACATATTTGTGCTGTTATTTAAGATTTATTTTTAGGCATGTGCTTCTGGTTATTCATATATGAGCCTTTTAATTATAGAAGTATATGTACAGTGTCATTACTTTTAAACATCCGTACTTGTATATGAATTTTGGAAAGATTTTAAAGGTTTGGTCTGTTTCTATATTTTTCTTTTATGCATACATACATGCATGAGGCAGGTGTAAGCACTTGTTTTCCAAAATAGAGATTACCGTTATACTCAAGTTTTATCCGCAGAATATGCCATCAAAATCCTTTAGGTTGGTTTTAGTTACCTTTTTGGGGTGAAAAATCATTTTCATCTTTAACAGTTAGCTGCAACTTACTGATCATTGATGACATTTAGCTTGAATATTTAGCGTGATTTAAAATTGCAGCTTGTATATCAGGTGAGAATGTGTTTTTGTAAATCTTTAATTCATATAATCTTAGGGGAGCGAAAGATTAAATAAATTGTAGTCTGAGAAATTTTGCAGTTGATCTGTATGATAAAGCAAAAGAATGAACAAGTTATTGAGGTTAGAGAAGGGCTTAAGAGATACATATATGCTAATAACATTCTGTCTTGTGATATGGAGTTAAAAGTTTATGTTTCGATATGATTGGTGACACGACAATATGACGTGGTTTGACCTATGTAGTCGACTCTAAAAATAAAGTGGGTCATTAGTCTCTTACTGCTGTTATGGGGATTTTTATGTGTTTTAGTACTAAACTTGCAAAACTTTTACCCTTTAACATGATTTGGTATCCCTGGAGTGGATCAACTTGCTTGTGTGGTTCTTACATGAGAAATTTATGTGTTCACCTGAGCTAAACCTTTTCTAATTATAGTTAACTTTGTTCTTTGTGCTGTCAGCTGGCATGTTTAGAATCACGGTAAGTTTGATGAAATCACGGGGACACGGTGGTTTTTTAAGATCCAAAATATAGTTTTTGTCAAAATGTTATATCAAACACTTTTTTTCTTTCAGTGTTTCATCAGAAGAAGTAAATATGCTGGGTCAAATACGCCAGTCAAAATATAGTTATGCTTGTGAAGTCATATTGCTAGTTTTTTTTTTTAAACATAATTTATTTTTTGACCAAGTAAAGATAACTTGTAATGTGGCAGAAAAAACATTGACATTTTTATAAATAAAGATAAATTGAATTGTCTCATGAAAGCTCAAGGATGGTGTCAATGTCATCAATTGATTGAACCTAGAATGAATCATGTGCTCGATTCGTTTATCTAATAAAAATAGTTGATCTCAGGGGTGAAGAACCAGTCGGATTATGTAGTTTAATAAAAAATATTTTATGCCAAACAAAATTTAATGTCTTATAAAAATCTATGTAGTTTATTTTTGACGGGATCATGTAGATTATTATTTAATAATGTTAGATTATTGAGTAGTCTAGCTCCCTACGAACGAAAAATCCTCTAAAATGAAATTCTTAATAAAAAAGAAAAAGATGTATTATCATCAAATTCACATAATAGTTTTTTCCTTTCTATGTATCATACCAAGATGTATGCCTTAGGAATCTCTAGAACTTTCAACTTTATGATTGTATTTTAGTTGTAATGTTCTTTCAAATGTTAGGTGATGATTGTGTATTTGGCAGCTCCCTAGTCAGTGTTATGCAGGGTTTCTTGATAACTTCTAGTTTATTATTTTGTTAATTTTGTTAGACATGTATGTTATTAACAAATAAAAATTACTCCATATGTGACAGACAAGCTTATGAATAAAATATATAAAATAAGTCGATCCAAACGAACCTAAAGTCTTCTTTATTTTAGATTCTGTTAATTTTTTTCTTTCATATATTTGTGTTCTCGTCCTCCATCTTTGTTCTTTTTCCTTTATTTCAATAAATTAATGGTTTCATGCAAGTAATTAGTGGAAGTGTCAACCTAGCTGGACTCATTCTTTGTGTTGTGATGCTTTTGCATTCCACCTTTTTACTAAAAAAATCCGTTACTCACAACCGGACGCATAAATGGGATAGAGGGAGTAGTTAAATGATTTATTGTCGACTGGTCCTCAAAAGACCAAGTCACATTGCTGAAATGAGAAATACTAATGTTTAGTTGACCATTGAGCAAATTTAAATGCAAGTCTTCCTACTTGAAACATGACATTGACATGTGTGTCCTTGTTTGGTTTCACGTTGATGTCATCTCTAGATTTGCCTTTGCATTCACTTGAATGATTCATAGAAAATTTAATCTATAAACAGAATCTTCCGTTTGGTGGTCTCTAGATTTGCCTTTGCCTTTGCAATAAAGGTATTCATACATGACATGAATGATTCATATTCCCTAAAAAAACATGTGTTGTGTAACTTCTTCTTGCACAATGGTGTTGATGATATCCAACTATTATGGAATTCCATTGTTGTGTTATATGTTAGAATTGGGATTTTCGCTTATATCTAAACCCAATAGTGGTATTTTGAACAATGCACATTTTGATTTAAAGCCAATCAATGCCTTAAAAGTATTTTGGGGTAAAAGGTTTATTTTAGGGTGAAGACCAATTTAAAAGTATTTTTCAGTCCTCACAACCCGACTAAAATGGGATGGAATGATCTATGAAAAACTTGGCAGACACGAACCTCGAAAGAGTAGTATCTTAAGTTAATCACGATGACTGTGTTGGAAGACCCCTAGGGCCACTTGTTCATAAGTGATTCATGGTTCTAAACCATATTTTGTCGTCTGAGATTTTTAAGTGTTTTAATTGTTTTATTGTTTTGAAAAGCTACATCACCTCGATACCTATGAATTCGATCTTTTTTATACTATTACATGAGACAATATATACTTGCACTAGTTAACTCTGAAAATATGATGGTGTTTTCCATGTTACCACTAGTAAATATAAAAAAAAGGGATCTTAATTGGTGTGTGATAAATATATAAAAAAACGACGTCAAGATTCACAACTGATAAATATAAAATATTGTACTAAGAAATATTTAAAAAAAACACGGGACCAAGATTTATGATTGATAATAAATGTTTATAAAAAAAAAAGCATGTGACCATAAGTTGTGACTAATAAATATAAAAAACATGAAATCTGTTATGAATATTATAAGTGAATGTTCATATAGCAATGAGTTAATGTGTCATCTATTTCTTTGGTTTCATAACAAAATCAATATTTATGACGGATAAATATTAAAAAACAGTCTCCGTGAGCATAACTCCGTTGGTAGGGACATGCATTATTATAAGGTCTGGAGTTTGAACCCTAAACACGTCACTTATTCACCTTAAAAAAGGTGAATTTTAACCACTAAACTAATTGAAAAAAATAATTAAAAAACATTGTAGCAAGATTATTGAACGATAAATAGAAAAAAAAAATACAAGACCAATATATATTTAAATGATAAATATATAAAAAAAAATAACTAATTTGAAGTTAGACATGACTCATAATAAATTAAAGTAGAAACTAAATTACACTCTCTCGTCATTGTTATAGATTCATTCAACTAATGATGTATATGGTCATTATTATAGACCACTTACATCATTTAAAAAATGAATCTAAAATTTTGGTTTTTACTTATAATAGTGACCAAACGGTATACAACCGAATTTTACAAAGAGAAAATGTTAACGAGGTCCCCAAATATTCTTTAAAGACGATAAGTATTAAGTATTTATGAAAATGCATGTAATCAATGCATTAGAAATTGAAATATTTTACTCTTCTAAATAATAACAATTACTTATTTTAAAATGTTTAAAGAGTGATGGGTTCACTCCTTAAGCAAACCTTCACCTACCAGTCCATTTACAACAAACGATAAATCTTCTGACGCAAACTACCGAGAAGGACAACTAATACATTCCTTCTTCACTTCCATATTAAGAAATTTCCTTAGTTAGTAGAATAGCGTAAGTTTCCTTTTTTGTTATAGAAGAACACCGAATGTTAAAATGGGTTGCTGCTGGGTTTAGGGACCGCAAATCACTCCCGAAATCAGCAAAACTTCAGTTCACAGAAGAAACCCTATTCGACTCTCACAGGTAATCTTCTTCCATAGCGTTTTCTTACTCTTCTACTATCCATTCCATTTCAACTTAGGTTTTCTTGTTTTTTTAGTCACAACATACATATGGATAACCAGGAGGAATATGAAATTTTTGTGAACAAAGGTGCGAAATCTGCGGCTGTTAAAGTCAAGGGTAACATGATCATGGATCAATTGCAAGCCAAGATTAATCAAGAATTCCACATCCCACCACAAGATCAACTTTTCTCAGTTTCTCGTAACAAACTTAAACAAATTATACTATTAAATAGATATCATTTCTATTTAATTTCTTTGTATCATTAGTAATTTCAAAAATTAGATGCCATCTTTTTGTTATTGTAATGGTGTTGTGTTATTGTTCGAACTATTTGTGTAAAAGCAAGTCCTTAAATGTCATTAAGTTTTTTTAAGGTTTAAATTGTAGTTTTAGCCCCCTAAGTATCACAATCTTGCGATTTTGTCCCATATAAAAAAACAATAACAAATAAGTCCCACAAGTTTACCCCTTTTGCAAGTCAATGCATACTTGGCACCTGGCACCAAGGTCACTTTATTTATTAGGCTTAATTGTAGTTTTGGCCCCCTAAGTATTACACTCTTGCTATTTTGACCCCCTAAGAAAAAATAAAGTCACATGTGGCACCTCACTTTAAGTGATGTGGGTGCCACGCATCCATTGACTTGGTCAAAATTGGTCTAGGGTGCCAAAAGTGCAAAAGAGGGTAAACTTAGAGAGCTAACTTGTTATTGTTTTTTATAAGGGGAAAAAATCGCAAGATTGTGATACTTAGGGTGTCAAAACTGCAATTAAACCTTTTTTAAAGATGTTTTAAAAACTAAATTTTGGGTTATCTTGGAATACACTGTTTCAATGGTTCACTGATATGATTTTTTGGAAGTGTCTTTTATTTTTATGTACAATGTCTATTCTATTGATATATTTTAATATTAACTGCATCTTACAACAATCTTGGGAATGCATAAGTTTTATGTCATAGTGCGGAGAGTTTGGTTAAAATTTAAGTTTGAAAAAAATGTTTGTCGGTGATGATTTTAAGAATTTAACTTTCTGCTAATATATATCGGCGATTGGCATGTGATTATAATGTTTCATCTCAATTTCAGGCAAGCCAAAAGTAACAAAAGTCAACATAATTGGTGATCTACTAGAGATTAAAATCTATCAAGAGTTTGATATGAAAACTCTTTATCTCTTTTGCTGCTCTTCCTCCAAAATTGAATTTCTTAGAAATCATTGGAAATTATCGTGAGGGTGGAATATTCACTGCTTCATATGGATATGTTAGAGGCCATGAAGGAAAAAGTATATTCGATTGGTATATTCGTGAGGTATGCAATCACATCCAAGTTTCACAAAATATGTTTAATTTATTTTATAAATGTTATGGGAGCCTAATCCCTACCCTGTGTTGTTAGGAATGGAGAAACTCCATTGATGAGTTTGAAGAAGCTTGAGTTTGTTAGAGGAGTGAGAAGAGAGAGAAGATAGATTCTAACTGAATCTAATCAGAATTATATTATGAGAAATTGTTGTGGAATACAATGAGTATATAGGTATATATAGGACAACTGGCTTACATAGATTTGCTAGCTGTACTTAGCTCACTAATGTTAGCTTAACACTAATGACACTAGCTTAGATTACACTAATCAGATATTCAACAATATTAAGGTAGCTTGGCTTATATCTCTAATATGTGTCTGTTGATTGGTGGGTAAATTAAATTTTTATTTGTTTCCAGTTTTGATTTTCATTTTTTTTTTAAGAAGCTAAATTAGCCCATTCAAATTTGCACCAGGGAGAATCGAACCTGAGACCTTGAGGAGGAGCACACTCCCAGGTCCCAATCCAATACCACCAGGCCAACCCAAGTGGGTTTTGATTTTCACTTCTTGATACATTCTAGACTTCCGTGGAAAGATAAGATCATTTAGATTTTCAGTGTACCATGTTGTTGTGGTTTGAGCATATTCGCTTAGACATGTTTTAGTTCTTGTAATGTGATAGGAAAAACACAATGGCAGTCATAATGAAGCAAGGTGGAACACTTTGAAATGTATGAAATTAATTATAAATTTCCATACCTGTGGCGGATGTTGTAGTGTGCTGCCTAGGTGGACCGTGCGTTCCACTATGCCAAATTTAATACGGCAAACATGGATTTGGCACTGTGTGCTGGATATGTTTATTTGTATACTGCCTTTGATGCCTTTTTTATTTTGGTCAGGTGACTGTTATTCATGGCAAATAATTGAAATTTTTATAATTGAGTGAAAGCGTATTAATACATTAGGGAGACTTTTTTGTTTTCTTCATTACTTCATGTTGGCGTAATTGAAACATATAAAAAACAACATTCCTACCTATGAAAATTGTCCTTCAGACAGAGAACTTATGCTCTAAAATATCTTCTGAATTTGCAGCATGAAGATGATTTTGGTTCTCCAATACTGGGGGTTTCTGGACTTCTGGAGTATCGCGCTACCAAAGAAGTTATTGGAAAATTCATCTCATTCTAGTGTACTCCAGTACGCGATGATGGCGTTGTGGGTGAAAAAAGAATTTGCATGGGCTTGGAGCGCATTCGCCCTGGTAATATCTTTATGAGTCATGTCATATGTGGCAAAATTTGAATAAAAGTATGTTTTATTTCTCTATTGTTTTGTAAAAATATTGGAATTTACAATAATAACATTTATGCTAGAAATTTATGATGTGAGAATCTAGAAGCTTCCAAAAGATACAAAGAAAAAGGAATTCAATAAACTATCCAACTTTAAAAAGAAATTCAATACTATTAACTGTTATGCACTATAGGGAGAAGTTTGATCAGCTTCTGCAGTTTAGTAGATGATCGCTTAGTAATTAATATTTTACATGATATCAATACATTCTTGTGTTGAATGATTAATCGATGTTCTCCCTCACTATCAATACATTCTTGTGTTGAATGATTAATCGAAGTTCTCCCTCACACCTGCAAATTGTAAATAAGATACCAACAATTATACATCGTGAATGTGTTGTGAGTGATGTGTTCAGAAGGTCGGGTGAGGTAGTATACGTTGAGACAACACCTGAATTGCGAGGTGATTGCTTTGATTACATAATCATTCTTGTATTACCATTATACCCTTTTTGCATGTACAAAAAAAGAAAGAATAGTCTCCCTATTTAGTTAGGTCATGGTTGTGTTTGAGATGTTTAGAACAGTAAAAAAATAGGTTTACAAAAATGGAGAGAAAGAGAGAAAGGGTGCGTAAAAAATTCACTAACCAGAGATTAACGCAGTTCAAATGTGATTTATTTCGTTCCGTAGATGATTAATGAATACAACAACTTGTAATAACTCATTAACCATCCACTGAACATATAATAAACATTCTTGAACGTTGTTAACTACGATTATCAGGTGTAAGTTCGAACACAATTTGGTTAATGGATATAATGTATATTTGAACAATTGAAAATCGTGTATATTTGAACACAATTTGGATGGTTGATAGATTTAATGTATATTTGAACTTATGAAAATTTGTGGTTAATGAATTACTTTCTACTCTAAATTAAATTGCTTTCTTTAAAGGAGTCAAGTGCAGGACATTATGGCATATTGTTTACTCAGAAAACTTATTTTTTGTTGTGATCAAGCTGTTATGCTATGGTTAGTAATGGACCTGTTTTCGAACAAGAGCTTTCGTAAACATGTCTGCCAGCAGCTCTCCAGTTTAGTCCCTGCTATAGTTATTTAATTAATAATAGCATGACCATCGGCCTCAGTATGCTTTGCTTATCATTTACGGCTTGCAATAGTGGCTGTATAAGCTAATGAACTCTTTAATGCTTATAGCAGAGCACTTTGTTGAAGTTATAGGGTTTTATATAAAGAAAGAAGTGACAAATAAATAAAAACTTTCTACTATGAATATGGTTTGATATGTTTAATAATTATGATTTGATGCAAACAAGCTAAAAGTTGCCTCTTATTTATACTCATACAAAATTCTATCTAGATCCTAAATCTACCATTGCATCTCTTTCCTTCACGTTTCAATTCCTCACTCTCTTTTTCTTTTATTTGTTTGCAACCTCTCCTCTCTTATTTCTTTCTTTCTTTTTATAACGTGTTTGAGTGTGTCTCTCTAATATGTACCCGAACATTTTGACACCCTGCCTTAAAAGTTAGGGAGAAGAACCAAGCCACTTAGAGTATGTTTAGAGGGTTTCAGAGGGGATGGTTATTTTTTTTCTTTTCAAATTAAGGAAGTTATAAAATGTTTCTAAATGAATTACGTGTGATTGAAATGTTATAATTGGTAAATAAGGGATTAATTATATCATCGGTGAATAACTTCCCTTTTTACACTATGTATAATTATAACCATCTCTAATTCTTAATAGTTTACTTTTTTTATTCATATGGCAGCTCACCCTTCAGTCCGGAATGTCCGAATAGTTGGAGATGTTGTTGAAGGAATCACCATTAAAGGAGTTGCCGATTATTTTGGTGGATGGGAGGGACCTAGCAAGTTTGAATGGTTACGTAAGAACAAGGATACTGGGTCAGTATTCTCTTCATCATGTTCTTGTCTTTGATTTGTGCTTCCACAAATTTGAAAGTGAATTATTGCATTCATTCTTTGATTTGTGCTTCCACAAATTTGAAAGTGAATTGTTGCATTAATTTTAATTTGATGCTTTAGGGATACACAACACCTTATTTTTACCTAAATTTGCTTTCTTTTCATGTCCACTTTTTTTTTTCTTAACTAAGCTCTTCTGTCTTTGATTGATTATGATAAATCTATGTAGAGACTTTCTGTTAGTGTCAGCTGGTACATCTGATTATACCTTGACCAAAGAAGATGTTGGTTGTTGTTTGACTTTTGTATACAAACCAATTAATCCTGAAGGTATGGTATCTGGACTAGACACAATCAATGCATCCTTTCTATTTAATTGTCATGTATTTATATAACATCATCATTGGTTTCTCTTTCAGGACGAGAAGGAAAATCATCGTCAGCGGCGTCTCCAGTTGTAAAACAAGGTGTCTCACTTTTCTCAAAGGAAACATGCAATGGATTTACCATATGAAAATTGAAATTGATTTTTTCTGAATACACAAGTTAGAGGGTTTTATAGGGGATGGTTATTTTTCTTTTCAAATTAAGGTAGTTATAAAATGTTTCTAAAAATAAATTAAGTGTCACTGAAATGAATGTAACAACTTGTCACAACTCATTAACCATACACTAAACATACAATAAACATTCTTGAACGTTATTAACTTTGATTATCCGGTGTAAGTTCGAACACAAATTGGTTAATGGATATGATGTTTATTTGAACATCTGAAAATTCGTGGTTAATGATTTACTTTCTACTCTAAATTAAATTGCTTTCTTGAGAGTTGTCAAGTGCAGGGCATTATGGCATATCGTTTACTAAGGAAACTTCTTTTTTGTTGTGATCAAGTTGTTATGCTATTGTTAGTAATTCACCTGATTTCAAACAATAGTTTTAGTAAACATGTCTGCCGGCTCTCCAGTTTAGTCCCTGCTATAGTTATTTAATTAATAACAGCATGACCATCGGCCTCTTTAGCTTTGCATATCATTTAATATGGAATTTGGAGACTAGAGAGATGCTTGATTATTACGTATATGTGGATGACAAAGTGATCAGTGGTTTTAAGTTCTTTTTACTTTGGTGCTCTAAAGTACTTTATAGCCATTCAAGTTGCAAATATAGGGAGGTGTCTCTCTTATCTCAAAGGAAACACGCAATAGATTTACCATTTGAAAATTGAATTTTTTCGAAAAAAAATTGGAGTTCTTGTGCTATCTAATGCAAAAGTTGTCTTTTAACATATTATTAACATTTCTTATGTTATCTAGTTGCATCTTTACTCTTTTTTTTTCCAACTAAAGAAATTCATGGTAGTTATGCCCCTCCCTTTCATGTAAAGTTTGGGTGACATATGAAACACATCTTCCTCATCAGCTATGTAATGTTATTGCCAGATTATTGTATCCTTGATTAATTGTGTTTATCTTTGAATGTATCAGGTGGAGCAGCTTTTGAGAAATGATCAACACCGTCTAAAAATAGTAGTGGATAGTGAGAATGCAACTGACTTGATAGTGCAGTTCCGACACATTTGGGATGCTATTTTTCTTGTTATTAGAGGACTTGTTCTACTTCCCTAATTCCCTTCTCAAGATAGAGACATAATTTTTCTGACTGAAACATTGTATAGTCGTATTTGGTTTGGGAAACCAAATATCTGAAATGTTATCTCAAAGTTTGCTTGTCCACCAAGTATTGTTTGACATCACAGTTTTTTTGTTTGTTTGAAGGGTCACATCACATTTATTGATGCAATAAATTTTAGGCCATTAATAGAGTTGAGTAACATGAGATAATTACTATTTTGGAGTTCCACATTAAGAATTGCATGCATATTGAGTCGTTTAAGAATGGTAGTATATAATTGAAATCAATTTTAGTGGATTCTCCCATCCACGAAGAGTTCCATTCCACTTGTTCAATGAAATGTCGGTTAGTTATGGTTTGCACACGACCAAATGAATTTCTTAAACTTTCTACTCAACTTAAGAAATAAGTGTGCACAAGAATCCGTTTGGACTCTTCGGGGAGGGGAGAATCCTCTAAAATTGGTTGGATTTTAGTTGGATTTGCACACGACCAAATGAATTTCTTAAAATTCTTAAACAGTATATAAATCGACTACCTTTGAATATTATTTCTAGCTTCACTACTGGACACTGGTTAGCATGTGGCTTGTTTTTTTGACGAAGGTTGGCATGTGACTTCAAGAACCATAAAATGAATTATAATTATTTAGCCTAAAATATGTGCTAAGCAGGGCTAAAACAGTGATGATTTTACGTAAAAAAGTAAAGAACAGAAATTGGCAATCTAATTATAATTTAGATCAATAAAAGCTTAAAAATATTCAACATTGACTAAAACAAAAAATCCATTCATTTAAATATAAAATCTAAGGTTAAATATGCTTTTAGTCTATACAAAATCACAAGTGTTTAAGTTTAATCTCTATAAAATTTTAATGGTTGTAAGAATAGTCCCTACTTTAAAAACTTTTTTAAAAAAGGGATATATTTAGTCCTTCAAAATAGTCTTTGTAAAATGCAAATAAGGACCGAAAGTGAATAATTTTTTTTAGGAACTAAACTTAAAAGTTTATAATTTTGTTGGAATTAAAAACATAGTTAATCGTAATTAAAATCTAAAGTTAAATAATTTTTTCATTATAAACTAAATTTAAATTATTATGATTTTTTTTCTTTTCATAGATTTTCTTTCTTTAAGATAATTTATCCGAGACCCTGTCACTAGAGATTTTTTTCAGACAAAATTCGAACTTTAATTTATCACATAATGGTATACTAACAAATTCAATTAGACGCGACTCTCTTGGTTAATGATGATGAATTTATAAGACTCCAAACATAATTTATTTTCTAGAAAATATTATCCGTATCTCTCATTCATCTTGTAGCCATCATCACAATATGTTATGTGTCCAAGAAAGATGGCCACTTCTCAATAGCTAGCCTAGCCTTTCCTTGTATTCTATTATTTGTCCTTTTTGAAAGAAAAAAAACTACACAAAGAAGGAAAAGAGAAAGGTTCTTTGTATCCTTCGGTTTGGTTTGTGTCTTTGGTCTTATTTACCAGCAATGCATCATTATTACTAACACAAGTAAAAGCATTGCCTTTCATTGTTTTGGCATCATGACATTAAGTTCAAAGCTTTCAAAATTCAACAAGTGCCAACCAAGGTTACAAATTTTACTTATTTCTCGTGTGTTTGAACCTTTATATCACATGTCCTATGCCCTTTTCATTAATAAACTTTCAAAGGGTTTAATTAAATTGCAACACTTTCTTAGTGGGGTTCATGAATTTGGTAGTTCCGTTGTCAATGGTAATCCACGTGAAAGCTTCCATAATTTAGTGCATGAAACAAGTCCATTATTATGATATTAATTCCATTGAATGTGATCACCATATTTGGGATGGACATCCATTGAAATTTTGATGCAGAGTGTAGAATCACTAATGTGAATGATTGTTTCTTATTTTGTTCGTATGTGAAAAATGTCATCATCTTACAAGCGATTTTATAATGTTGAATTTTTAGGTTCAACCTAAATTTTAAGATGGTAGTCTATATGAAATTTGACGGGTCTCCTGTTATCAAGTCACTATGATTGGACCACTTAGTTCATGCTCTAGATGTTCAATCTTATACGTGAGCGGAGTGTGTTAAGAGTCTCACATTTGATGAAATAAAACATAATAAGAGTTTATAGGTGAAGGTAATCCTCGCCTTATTACCCAATTTTGTAAGTTTGAGTTAGTCTAAAATTATAAGAACGAGTGTCATAAATATATTGACCAATAAGATGAAAGAACAACAAGGTTGTCCTAAAAAGTGTCACAAAATAATTATACAAATATCATTACTCTTCTTAAAAAAGAGATACAAAGATGATTAACTAAAATAAAACTAATACAATTGTCCCTAGTTTACAAACAACGTATACCATCTATTTTGTTAAATATGGTTGTAGTCTTTATAAAATATTTTCTAGTATCAAGTTAATCTCTACAACAAATTTCATCTATATTTAGTCCCTCATTTGATAATTTTGGTGAAAAAAAAGTTGCAGAAAATAATCAAACATAGAAAAAAGTTGTAGGAACTAAATTTGGAAAGGAAAAAAAAGTATTTTATAAAAATTAAAAACATATTTAACAATTCTCTTAAATATGTAACTATGAATAGAATAAGGACCATAAAGATCAAAATCTTTAGGTAACTAGCAAAGACAACTGAACAAACAAATGCAATACAAGATAGATTATTTTTG
>Ga0315913_1006170_pt1 | contig 14507 bp, 8 predicted proteins | sample MpolsnodulesMG_FD_207736 | JGI IMG/M metagenome (GOLD analysis project Ga0315913, IMG submission 207736) | Medicago polymorpha root nodule microbial communities from Los Angeles, California, United States - small nodules | ecosystem: Host-associated > Plants > Roots > Nodule | place: USA... | reverse complement strand
TCTTGAATTACATCTAAATTGTGGGTTACTTGTCTAGTAGTTGCAGTTGCACCAGTCCTCCTAGGTTGTCTAGATTGGGAATCAAAAGGATTGGGAGGTATTGGAGTTTTGTCTACATCTCCCTCCAACATCTGAACCACCATTTGCATTGATGGTCGATCCATAGCATGCCACTGAATGCACCATAGTCCCACAATTGCCATTTTTCTTGCAATTTTTTCATCCCCTTCATCGTCAACATGAATTCTCATTTCCTCTTGATCATCTATGAGATTATAAATCCATTCCGGATAGTAAACATGACTACTGTTTTCCTCTAAGTCCTCTGTGATCTTCCTTCCTCCTATTGTTTCAAGCAACATCATTCCATAACTATAAACATCTGATTTGTAAGACACATTTCCAAAGTTCCTTGAGAAAACTTCTGGAGCAATGTACCCCAATGTTCCTCTAGCTGCAGTCATTGACACTATGTTCTGATCCCTTGAACATAATTTAGCTAGACCAAAGTCAGATATTTTTGGAATAAAGTTATGGTCAAGTAACACATTTTGTGGCTTGATATCGAAATGGAGGATGCGTTGATCACAACCTTGATGAAGATATTCAATTCCTTTAGCTATTCCTAAAGCAATTTCGTGCAACTTTTTCCAGCCAAGGAAGTTTTTCTTGTTGTCTGGTGAATTTATGAACTTTTGCAGAGAACCATTTGGTAAATATTCATAAATAAGAGCTCTTTTAAATCCATCAGCACAGAAACCGACCAATCGGACAATATTAACATGGTGGATTCTACCCATTGTACCAACTTCATTTAGGAAGTCTTGGCCATTTCCTTGAGAAACATTTAGTATCTTCACAGCAACACTAAATTCTTTTGAAATGCTTCCTTTATAAACAGTTCCATAGGCTCCTTGTCCTAACATATCCCCGAAATTATTTGTGATTCTCTTAATTTCTACATAAGAGTATCTGGTAGGCTTAAGAGCTCTATAGTCTTCTAAAAACTTTTCTATAATTGCTTGTTTTTCTTTCTTTAGTATGTAAGAGTCATAAATATGGTAGACTCCACCAATCAACAAGATAAAAAACAACGATCCTAAAATTGATCCTGCATTTATGAAAGCTAATTTAAGAAAAATGATAATTTTCTGACAGGTTAGAATTAAGAGAAAGCAAATTTAAACTTAAAAGCTGACCTGTGTTTACTAGAGCCTTTGATGAACCTGCAAAATCATACTAGCAAGCCTTAGCTTATGTCATTGATTGAATTGAAAAAGATACTAATATCCTAAGTATTTGTCTTTATTGATGCCCTGAAATACACCCACACCCTATCCGGTCCTTTTTCTACAAGAGACATTTGAGTTAACCAGAGTTGGTGCATCTAATTCAAATTTTGAATCAGATACATCAACTTTTGTTGATCCAAAAGTCTTTTATAAATAAAACTAGAGAGAATACTTTCTGATTACAATGATTATCTTTGTATGTGTTTTGATTGGTGGTGAGGTTAGCAGAATCATGATGGGTCACTATAATTTTGGCAAAAACTACAGTTTAGAGCTTCACAAAAACAAAGTACCCCGTGATTTTGACACTCTCAATGTGAATTCAAATACACACTTTATCTATCCTCATCCGGTTAGATAAGTTTTTCAAGATGTAAAAGAAAATAATATTTTAGACTATTCTTAAAATCACTCCAAATCCTTTGCATTTCTTCAACTAAACCTCGTCACAAGATTAATCTAACGAGCAAGATATAGTTTATTGAAAAAAGATATACTATTGACCATTAGATTAATCTAACGATCAAGATTTGATCGGAGAGCTTGAAGAAGTTGTAGAACATCCAAGTGAAACTATTTTGTGCAGCTTCTCTTTAAAAATCCATAAGCTTGGTTCAATTGAAAAGATCTACAACTTTAGTTTAGTTAGATTTTTTAAATTTGAAGCTTGTATATATAATTGAATTGAACAATTGAACAAAGAATAATAGAGTTACCTTTCTTGTTTTTGGGGAAACAATATACTTCCTTGTTGGTACTATTACTAGTAGTATTCTTCCATCCACATATTTTTCCTTTTGATTCACAGTGTTTACAATTAGGCTCAGACCACATCAAGCGAAGAGAGTTTTTGTCTGGAAGATCAAAAACGTTGAGTGAAACGTTAAACATTTTGGTGCAAAACGTAAGAGGAAGGTCTTCAATGGATCTACTAGAAGGGATAGCATATATCTGAGAGGTGGAAGTTCTTAGACACGAAACTGAATGGACATCTATCTCATCTCTATTAGAAGGTGAACAATTAAAAAAGTAATGGTCAACAAAATTATCATAGTCACTTTTCAAGTAGTTGAAATGAGATTCTGAAAGATTAAGGTTGTGGATATGTTTGTAAAGACAACTTTGTGGGTCAGATAGTTGAATAGTTTGATGTTTGTAGTCAATGTTCTTAACATTGAGTTTCACTTTGTGAGGAAGTTCAATCATAGTTTCATTATTTGATGAACAAAATAACTCAAAACCTGGATAGCCATACAAAGATGGATTTGGATTGTGCTTTTTGATATGGAAAGGAAATTTGATAACTTGATTTCCACAGGTTAAATCTTGTGAATAGTTAACCAAATCTGTTGTTCCATGTGCAAACTCCATCACCACCAACAAATTAAGGTAAAATACGAGCAACAATAATCCCATAACATGATAATAAGTGTTCATGATATTGATTCTTGAGCAATAGTACTCTGTCTAAGATTGTGTTTATAGAAAATTTTCAAACTCACTTTGACTATAACAGCTTCCATATAATTTCCTCTCATCATATGGAATTGTTTGTGGGTCATGCTAGCAATATTCAAACCATAGTTACATAATTTGCAATTTGGGTTGGTACATCCTAGAGGTGTCAATATTATGGGGCTTTAAGGTTTAGGCCCCAGCCCACATAGTAAGGGGGCTTGAAAATTCACAAGATTAAAAAGTCCACATTCATGCAAGCCCACAAATAAAAAAATCAAAAGGCCCCAAAACCCCAAAATTTCTATAAACATTTTTTTAAAAAACAAATAACTTTTTTTTTTGCCGAAAAAAACTTTTTTTTATTGGAAAAAAACTTTTTTTTTACTGGGAAAAACTTTTTTTTACTGGAAAAAAACTTTTTTTTTACCGGAAAAACTTTTTTTTTACCGAAAAACTTTTTTTTTTACTGGAAAAAAACTTTTTTTTTTTGCCGAGAATTTTTTATTTTTTTTTACCTTTATAGTGGGGCTTTTTTAGGCCCACAAATAAATAGATTTTAGAGTGGGCTTGGCCCCAAATATTTTGTTCAATTAGGGAGCTTTAATTTAGTGGACTTGGTGAGAGCTTTTTTAAGTGGGCTTTGTAATTTGGGGCTCTATTGACACCTTTAGGTACAAGATATAGATACGGGTTTGTTATACGCGACATGTGAAGAATTCAATACGCATAAACGTATAGAGGTTCGGTACGCGTCTCGTAATATCAGTACTACATAATTAAATATAGTAAGTTATCAATAAATTTCTAAGAGAAAAAGTCTTTTCTTTTTTTTTACCAAATGTGAGATTTTCCAACTCTGCTCTGGTACTCAAAATCTTTTAATATTTAATTAGTTAAATTAATTAAGGGTCTTGCTAACCATTGCCTTCAGGGCAATGGTTAAGGAATCCAAAAGTAGCATGTTTGCATTGATTTCAACAACATTTTGACTTTTAAAAAGTCAAATTTATCACTTTTCACCATTTTTCAATACTATATTTCTATTTTTATCCCCTTATCCATGCCCCAAGGGCAATGGTTGACATTCTCCATTAATTAATAGTGCAAAAAAGTGGAAGGATAGTAAGCTGCAACAAATTGGTGCACACTTACCAAAAACTTTTTTGATATTCACTTATTCCCTTTTCTTATCAGGGTTATTTATCAAGAGACATTCTCTTTCTCCAAGCTTCAAAGAGATTTTATGCAAAATTTATTTGCACCACAAAAAGTTTTCCTTTATCTTTTATCTCCTACTCAACTTCTTCCTCTTTCTCCAATCTTCACTTATCTCGGTTCGTCAAATCGAAGAATTATAGGGAGAATTTATGTGAACCAATTGGCAAAAGTACAATGAACCGATATGTAAGTATCAATTTGCACTTTACAACATGTTAAGAGAATTATGCGACTATGATTCAAGCATAAAAAAGTTGTGTACATTACTTTCCAACAACCTATTTTTATATTTATTTCCTTAACAATTGTACCGACGTCAACTCGTTAATGTTTCCCTTACTTGTTTTAGTCAGAATTTGAAAACTTGTAATTAATTTGTTAGAGTGAGAGTTGTTTGGTTGGTTTGAAGAGTGAGAGTGTTGTTTATAAACTATCCTTAACCTCAACGTCATGGACCTTCATTGTTATATACTCCATCCGGTCCCCATTTATAAGCGATATTTGTGCCAACAAAAGTTGATGTATCTAGACGATTTTTTTAACCAAATACATAAACTTCTATGACTTAAATTTCTCTTGTAAATTTACCGGAAAGAGTATAATGCAATATATAGTATAGTGCGGAACCACTTACCACCCTGATTTTTTTTATTACAATAGTAAAGGAATTTTATTTTTTTTATTTTTATTATAACAGTAAAGCAAAGTGCAAAACTCGCTTTGTAAAATAAGTGTAAGTTCTCGTGAGCTTATCTCAGTTGTATTAACAATGTATAAAATATGCAAGACCCGAAGTTCAAACGCTTGAAAAAAAAAAAAAAAAAAAAAGCAAGTGTAAAACATCAACTAAAAAGAAAAGCAAGTGTAAAACTGGCTCCCACTCCCACCAAAACATGCTTTTGACTTTTACACCCAAACGTGCTTCCCAAATTTATTCACGTGCAAAGGCGAGTATTGTTTATTGTATCCTCTGCAAAATTTACTTTGCCACAAAAACGAAAAGCTACGAATAAAATCCTCGAAGGAAAAAAACACACAAAACCTTCTTGGGCGAGACAGGTCTACAACTATAAAATAAAATCATTCTCTAGAAAAATTTCATGATTAATCTTGGTTAAACTCATAATCCTTTTAATTTTATGTACATATTATTCCAAAAAAAACCAATTGTTATGACATAAGTATAGAAAAACAACTTTGTAAAATGCTAGTATGGGTCCTAAGAAAACATGTTAAGAAATTCAATGTATAAATTTTGTCTCATAAAATGTGACAATTTATTTCTCAAACAGTTTTTTATTTTTATTTCTCAGAAAAATGAAATTAACTTAATTTTTTTTGTCAATAAATACTTGCTATTTATGAAATCTTTAACGGCATTAGCATGACTCAACAACTTCTTCACATCTCGTATGTCATAACTATACGAAAACAGTTTATTCTCATATCTTTTAATTTCACTAATTTACATATAAAATAAACTAAAAAAATATTTAATAGAAACACTATATTAATGTTGATATTTTGAAAATAATCACAAGTTTTCAAAATTTTATCTACTTTACGCCATTGTTCCTTGTACTTTGAGTATGAACCAATTCACATAAAGAAATTGACCCTTACATTAATATAATTATAATGTTGTAGGTACCAAAAAATAAAATATAAAGTTGATGAGTGAAGGAAGTGTGTGCAGGTACACAAATGAGTTTACTTAATCGTAATTGTAATTTAAAATATAGTTGAAATTTACTATAGAATTTATATTTATTCTGTTAAGAAATAAATTAATTCTCTCTAACTTACGATTTAATTTTATTTTCAAGAATTTTGTTTAAGTTATTTTACAATAATAAAATAAAAAATTATTATTTTTAAAAAAGAAATATAGTAAAGTAGTTATAAAAAAAATACCCTCGTATTTTGGAAATTATTTCATTTTGATGTTGAGCCTATTTACATGATTTGGTACATCGTTCAGTGTTATACCCCTTGTGTTTTACTTACAATTTGGCCAAGAGATCTTTGTGTACATATTTTGGCAATATTTATAGATGTTATAACAACAAACCAACTTAACAAGAAAAACACAATTTTTCTTGTAAAAAAAAAAAACACAATTTGTTGAATCAAAAACATGGCAGCAATTAAAAAAATTTAAAGCAACCCTAAAATTCAAAATCAAAAATTGGATGCAATTCAAAAAACACCCAAATCAACTAATAGTACGTTTCCGTCTCTCTTTTCCCTTTATCTCTTGTGAGCTGTCATCAAAACCCTAGTTTTTTCTCCTTCATCCACCAATTTTTGACCCAAAATCACTCATTCTAACTCGTTTTCTCTTTCACTTTTATTGAAATATGTGATTTTCACATCTATTTCGTTTTTTATTTTGTGATTTTGTTGTTTTAGTGCGACGTTGGTTTGTTCGTCGTCTTCGTGCAGCGTTGTTTGTCTTTCTTGTTTTCTTCAAGTATTTGTTCGATTCAGATTGTGAGATCAGCTTCGATCCATTGCAGATCTAATGACTTTGGTGTCGTCCACGTTGCAGATCTGAAGACAGGGGTATTCCGAAGACTTGAATATAGTTATATGTGTATGTGTTTATACTTTACCGTTTTATGCTATCAACATGAATGCTGTGAGTTTGTTTGCAGATTCAAACTTTTTGTTTTTAACGAATTTGCAATGTATCGACAAACTTTATCAATTTGAATGAATGAAAATATTTATTTTTTGTCAAAAAAAAAACCCAAATCAGAAACCTTAGTATCTAAAAATCACAACTTAGCGATAAATAAATCAATATATAAAGATGGGTATTGTTTATTTATAGAACCTAAATTAGACTTACCTATTGGTATTTGGTATTTCTTTTATAACTTTTATAAAAATACAAATCGCAGAGACATGCATTATTATATACAGAGGTCAGGGTTCAAACACTGGACACTCCATTAAAAAAAAATAGGATTGCAATTTAGTCTTTACGCATCAAAGACTCACACCTATTAAATGATCATAAATCCACGGTAGCTAAACATAATTGAGCTTAACTTTGTGACATTTCACAATACATAATTATTCATTTATAATGTCAATGTTGGATTAATGATCCAACAAAGAACCGTACATAATTTGAATTGATTAATTCCGTAATTGAGGGTGTGTCTCCTATCTAAAGTTCTTAACAAATAAAATTTCTCAATGATTCCCTCTTCCTATGACAAAAGAGTATACGTCAAAAGCAAAGTGAACACATAGTGGTTTGGTGATATTCCACTATATATGTGGTGGAGCCTAACTCATAAAGTTGGCAAACAATTAATCTGCCTCTATCAAATGCTAGCTTCCATGATACTGCGATAATTAAGCGTGATGTAAAATGTGACATATATTTATTATTTATATGGATGGATGCTTTAATTCCCACGTATTTAAATTGCTAGTTTTTGCCACTTCGGAAAACCAAAAATGTCATCCTTAACCCTTGTTGTGCTGTTACTAATACTGATATTCTCGTACAACAAAGTGTATTGTGATGAACAACAAGAGTCATGTTCAAGAAGGTGTGGTGTTCATAACATCAGCCACCCTTTCCGTTTGAAAAACAGTCCTAAAGAATGTGGTGACGAAAGGTACAACCTATCATGTGAAGACAACAACCAATTGATTTTGTACTATGAATTTGAAGAATACCATGGAAAGTATTATGTACAATCAATTAATTACAACAACTTCACCATACGACTATTGGATTTCAATCTTGATTACTCTAATTCTTTCCCTCCTTATTATTCTTTAGGGCTCTACAATTTCAGTTCTAATTTCTTCACCTCACCCTACCTGGCCTTACATCATTATGAAAACTACACCGAGCATATATTGACGAAGTCTATGTTATATGTGAGCTGTCCAAATCGGATGGAATACTCATACAATAATAATTGTATGAATAGAACTTTATACTCACAGGATGTGAATTCTTTCTATGTTGATGGCTATGATAAATCTCTGTCGGAAGTCGGGCTGGGAGATGGGTGTCATATAGAGTTTATGTATCTCACATCTTGGCCTCTAGAAGATGGCAGCAACATTTCTTGTACAGACATCCGTCCTATGATGTTTTATGGATTTGAACTTTCTTGGCTCAATGGTCTTTGTAAACATGGTCGGTATGCAGCCCTCGATCAAAATAACCAGGCTCACTGTAAATATGGTTGGTATGCAATTGTGCAATTTAGATACTCTATTTTTTCAATTTGATGCTTAATTTTTCTATTATTTACAATTACGTTGATCTTCCACACCCATTTGTTAGAGTGAGTGCTACTAATTAACACTCAATCTGTCACTATGCTTTGTGTATGTTATTGCAGATTACTGGAATAATGTGGCTTGGATATTCAAACGTTTATCGATAAACATAGGTAAGCAAGACATTAAGACTTAAAATTAAGTTTAGAAAACTAATTTTCAGTACAAGACTGAGTCTTTTAACTAGCATGAGTTTTTTTTGTTAGTATGATGTCTTTTCTTCTAAAAAACTTGTCAATAGTATAAATAGTAATACTGGGCAATATTTTTAGATTGAAGCGGAGTATTGGTTGCATGTTATTACCCATATTCTGTTCTTTTTATAAAAGCAGAGTATAATAACATTGATTCAAATTTATAGCATCATATTTTTCAGTTTTCACTTCTTTACAGGTGTATGGGTTGTTTTGCTTAGCGGTGTTAAATTTGTCCTTGGAGCGCCATTTATCATTGTATTATTAATCTACAAATGGCGACGGAAACATCTATCTATGTATGATGGCATCGAAGATTTTCTACGCAGTGACAATAGCATCATGCCTATTAGGTACTCTTACAAAGACATAAAGAAGATAACAGAACAATTCAAGACAAAACTAGGCCATGGAGGTTATGGATCCGTTTTCAAAGGACAACTTCGAAGTGGTCGTCTTGTAGCAGTCAAATTATTGGACAGAGCCAAGTCCAACGATCGAGATTTTGTCAATGAAGTTGCTACCATTGGTAGGATTCACCATGTTAATGTGGTACAACTCATTGGTTTTTGTGTGGAAGGTTCAAAACGTGTTCTGATTTATGAATTTATGCCAAATGGATCACTTGAAAAATACATATTTTCTCATACCGAAGAGAATTATTCCTTGAGCTGCGAACAACTATATTCAATTTCTCTTGGAGTGGCTCGAGGCATTGAATACTTGCATCATGGATGCGATATGAAAATTCTACACTTTGACATAAAGCCTCATAACATCCTTCTAGATGAGAATTTCAATCCAAAAGTTTCTGATTTTGGACTAGCCAGGCTTTCTCCTACAGATAAAAGCATTGTTACATTAACTGCAGCTAGAGGAACGATTGGATACATGGCCCCTGAACTTTTCTATAGAAATGTTGGCCCAATATCTTACAAAGCTGATGTCTATAGCTTTGGAATGTTGTTAATGGAAATGGCAAATAGAAGGAGGAACTTGAATGCATTGGCTGATCAATCTAGCCAGATTTATTTCCCTTTTTGGGTTTATGATCAGTTACAAGATGGAAGGGAAATGACAATTCTGAATGATACAAATTATGAAATGAAATTGGCAAAGAAAATGATGATTGTGGCTTTGTGGTGTATACAGGCAAAACCTAGCGATCGTCCTTCAATGGATAAAGTGTTGGAGATGCTTGAAGAAGAAGATGAAGATTTGCAAATACCTAATAAGCCTGACTTTTATGCACAAGATGTACCAGATGAGGATGCTAGAGACGATAGGACTAGTAGTTCATGGTATTCCTCTGGTACATCAGTAACTGATACCAAGTAACCAATTTTGATCTCATTTTGGTTAACATATGAGTCACACATATCATTTGCATCTAACTTTTTTGTTCCATGCAATGAATATGTATTTATAGATATATAAATATTGCTCGTACGTACCCACACATATTCTTGGATAAAAGTGATTATTTTCTCAACTTGCTTTTTTGATATCTTGTTATGTTTTAAGGATGTGTTGAAAACTTATTTTTCTTTAGACTTGTTGAATTAGATGTGTTATAGTTAGCTTTTCTTTCTTTATGCAGGGGCCAGGGTTTGAACCTCGGACAGTACCCTACTTCTCCACATTTAATTGTGTGAGCTCTAGCCACTAGGCTACTAGACAAAAAAAAAAAATTCTACTAAGTCTCCAACCCTAAACCCTACTATTTTTTCTCTTCTTTTGATAACATGTGATTGCTTCAATGTTATGTATTCAACACAAATCTTGGGTCTTATTTCTTTCAATCTCATTCTTCCAATTCACAATTCTTACTAAATGCACTGATGTTTTTGATGACATGTGATTGCTTCAATGTTATGTATTCAACACAAATCTTGGGTCTCATTTCTTTCAATATCAAGGGCATATGATATTAATGCACAACGAGCTCAATTATCCCATTCATGCATATATCCAATTACCCCACTAACAAAATATTTTATAGATCATAATGTGCCTCTAATTTGCAAGTAGAAACTGAAATTTGAAGAGAAAGATGGGTGAGAAACAAACCAATGAAATAAAAAAATTTATCCTCAAATCCTAACTTTCTAAGTACAAATATTTGGGGATGTGTAGAAATGGAAAAAAAATGGATGAAGAGTGGGAGAAAAACAAATGATCAAGAAATGGAATGGAGAAAGAAAGATTAGAAAGAAAGAAAAAAAAGAGAAACTGAATCATGATAAAGTGATATGTGGAAGAGAGGGAGACGAAACTGAGATGTCAAGGAAGAGTTTTCACTAGAAATCAAAGTTGCAATAACCATTAATAAAAGTCAAGGACAATCACTTAAACATGTCGAAGTATATCTTCCAACACAAATATTCTCATATGGTCAGTTATATGTTGCAATTTCAATAGTGACCTCAAGAAAAGGATTGAAGACATTGATAACCAAACCCAATTTGAAATGGTCGGTATCGTGATCGTTCCCCAACACCTCAATCTCATTGAAGAAGGAGGAGCGTGACGTGACCTCTTAGAGATCAAGGTCCATGCGACCCTTACAAGTGGAAAAACCACGAAGGCTCTACAATAAAGGCATCACCTGATGGGAAATCCTCGCCATTCATGACCTTCCACTCCGAAAGACGATGAAAGAGGTCTTCGGGGTCCTTTCACAAGGAGAATTCAAGAAACTCGTATACCAATGAGGTTAGAGAAACCTCTGCAGGTGAATTCATATGACAAAGCTACATATTTCGATGAGCAGGTCGAGAACATCGAGGCAATCCTCGACTACCACAATGTTTGAGGAGCGGTCAAATGTAGGATGTTTGCCACAACTATACGAAATAGAGCAATGTTGTACAAGATCAGCCTGAAAAGAGAGTCCATTGACTCATGGAAGGAACTATGCACACAGTTCACAGCCTATTTCACTCCATCATGAAGAGAACCTTTTTGCTATTCTCTTTGTCTACTTGTGATGATGGGATGTCAACAAGAATGGTTACCTTTGTGACTTAGGACACACCTATTTAGTTATATAACTCAAATTAGAGTTAATTATTGATATTTCTATTATAACCTATCATAAAAATAGAATTGCAATTTAATCTCTACGCATTAAAAACTCACACCCTATTAGAGTTTAAGGTTGTCCACTTTAGCTAAACTAAATTGAGCTTAAGTGTCAGTTCACAATACATAGTTATTCACATATAATTTCAACGTTGGATTAATCATCCAACAAAGAGCCCTACATAATTTGAATTGATAAAGTCCGTAATTCCATAATTGAGGGTGTGTATCACCTATCTAAAGTTTTTAACAAAATAAAATTCCTCAATGATTCATTCTTCCTATGACATAAGAGCTTACGTCAAAACTAACGTGTGCCTAAATTTCTCATGATTGAGCACTTCTTATGTGGTGGAGCCTAACTTCTGTAAAGTCACTATCAAATGCTAGCTAGCTTCCACGATACTGCGAATATGAAGCGTCATGTAAAATGTGACATATACTTTTTCATTTATATGGATGGATGCTTAATTCGCACGTATTTAATGTGCTAGTTTTTGCAACTTGCTATAATCGGAAAACCAAAAATGCCATCCTTAACCCTTGTTGTGGTGTTACTAATACTGATATTGTCGTACAATATTGCAGATGGTGATGATGAACAACAAGAGTCATGCTCTAGAAGGTGCGGTGTCCATAACATCAGCCACTCTTTCAGGCTAAAAGACAGTCCAGAAGAATGTGGTGACAAGAGGTACATCTTATCATGTGAAGACAACAACCAATTGATTTTGCACTATGAGTGCCAAGAATACCATGGAAAATACCATGTACGATCAATTAATTACAAAAACTGTCATTTCACGTGTGGGTTGACCAATTAACAGAGCCACATCATCAAATTAATGACGTGGCAGTCATTAAGTGGGTTAAGGGACGAAATTTTAAATGATTAAACTTTACAATGGTAATTTGCCATGATTAACGATTACAGGGACCAATTTTTAAATGACCCCTAATTGCAGTGACGAAACACATATTAAAGCCTAAAGAAAATATTGTTCAAAAGTTGTAACAAAATAGTTTAACATATATCATTTCTCTTCCAATATATATGTGTGGTGCCAGTTATTTTTGTTTTTGATAAGATATATGTGGTCCTAGTACCTAACTCCTACTCCAATCAACATCTATGAAAATTCATCCGAAGACAAAGTCGTCGACCTTGCTATATGATAGCTTCCACGATACTGCCGTGATGTAAAATGTCATTTTTATTTTTATTATACGGATCACATCCATTTAAACTGTGAGTATGAATTTCTACTTGCTATGATGAAAAATTCAAAAATGTTTTCTTTAACGTCCTTTGTTATGGTGGCAGTAGTGTTACTAATGAGCAACAAAGTGTATGGGAATGAGCAAAAAGAGTCATGTTCAAGAAGGTGCGGTGTCCATAACATCAGTCACCCATTCCGACTGAAAGACAGTCCCAAAAAGTGTGGTGACAAAAGGTATATCTTATCATGTGAGGACAACAACCAATTGATTTTGTACTATGAATCTGAAGAATACCATGGAAAGTATTATGTACAATCAATTAATTACAACAACTTCACCATACGACTATTGGATTTCAATCTTGCTTCTTCTAATAATTCCATCCCTCCTTATTATTCTTTAAGAATCTATAATTTCCGTTCTCACCACGACTCACCATACCTAGCCTATTATCGATACAAAAACTACACTAAGCATATGTTGACGAAATCTATGTTATATGTGAGCTGTCCAAATCGAATGGAATACTCATACATTGGTAATTGTATGAATAAAACTTCAAACTCACAGGATGTGAATTCTTTCTATGTTGATGGCTATGGTAAATCTCTGTCAGAATTCGGGCTGGGAGACGGGTGTCGTATACAGTTTATGTATCTCACTTCTTTGGATGTTGAAGATGATGGTGGTGATGTCAACAACAACAACATTTCTTGCGCGGATATCCGTCGTGAGATGTTTTATGGATTTGAACTTTCTTGGCTCAAAGGTTTTTGTAAAATTGGTTTGTACGCGCAGCTTGATCAATACAACAAGCCTTTCTGTGAACCAGGTTTGCTCCAAACATTCCTTACATTATTTTTCCAACACCCAGAAAATCATAAATTTCATATGGATTTTACCATTTGGAAATGGGTCTATATAGTTCACTATATCGATAATAGACGATTTGGAAATTTATTTGTTAACTATGTTGTGTATATGTTGCAGTGAGCATTCCTGATTGGGAGGTCATAGATATCTTGATTGAGGGTAATCCTTCACATTGTTTTAAGTCAATGCAAGATATGCTAAACAAAGTGTGAGACTTAAACCAAGTTTAGAAAATATTTTTTTAGTAAAAAGAAGGTCAAATACCTCTTTTAGAGTGTGTTTGGATGAGAAATCTTTTGAGGGAATATAATGTTTCGAGGGAATTCAAATACTTTGAGGTGAATTCCATTGCTTGGATAATAATTTGAAGAATTTTCAAAATTATGGAAATTTATGAAGTATTATTTTGTTCAAGTTAAATTCAGAGAATTTTAAAAGACACCTAAAAAACTTAAGAATTTCAAAATTCTTCATTGTTATAATTTTTCAAATTTTGCATTTTGGTCCTCAAATTTCCCAAAAATTTCAATTTGACCCCTCAATTTTTCTCAAAAATTATAATTTGACCCCTCAAAATTTGAAATTTACAAATTGATCCCTAATTTCAATTTTCAAATGTGACCAAAAAAATTAAAATTTACAAAAGTTACCCAAAAATGATGACAGTGAAAATTTTATTACTCCAACCAAACAAAAATATTGAGAAATGAAAGCATTTTAATCGAATAATTTGAATTACCTAGAATTCTAAATTCTTTAAAATTTCTCAATTACCTCATCCAAACACTCTCTTAAGTTTGACAAAAATAACAGATTAGTCATTTAAGTTTTTTAAGTTTCAAATAGGTCT
>Ga0315913_1006169_pt1 | contig 14511 bp, 15 predicted proteins | sample MpolsnodulesMG_FD_207736 | JGI IMG/M metagenome (GOLD analysis project Ga0315913, IMG submission 207736) | Medicago polymorpha root nodule microbial communities from Los Angeles, California, United States - small nodules | ecosystem: Host-associated > Plants > Roots > Nodule | place: USA... | reverse complement strand
AGCTCAATGGGGGGGGGGAAGGTTTTTCCAAGTCGTCATTTATTACAGTGGTTTGAACATATACCGCTAATATGAAATTGATTTTTCTCTTTTTTTGAACTATGGATAATTGATATTTATTTTAGCGTATCTTCTAACACTTGGGTTAGGCTTTGATACCATGTCATGAACCAGTTATCCCCAAGCTTAACCTGCTAGGTTGAAACAGATGAATGATTTTAACAGTATAAGTGCAACAGTGCAGGTTATCTTAAATTAGAATCATCAGTTTATGAACCAAAACTTGGCGTTACTAGATTACAATACACCACTCTCCCTTTCTTCCAACCAAATTCATTGCATTCAGTTTCTCTTGTCGTTACGCTTTTTCCTCCCCTTGTGCAAGCTCGCTGGATTTTGTTTGTGGAAATGTGTTGATATTTTTCAAATACAAGGCTTAATTTATTCTGGTTATCATATGTTTTACCTCCTCCTAAATCCTGATAAATGACATCTTTTGTTCACAGATTAGTTGACACTGCAGTTAAAACATCTAGGAGTGGTTACCTGCAAAGATGTCTAATGAAAAACCTTGAGTCTCTTAAAGTTTGTTATGATCATACTGTCCGTGATGCTAATGGTTCAATTATTCAGTTTCACTATGGAGAAGATGGTGTTGATGTCCATCAAACTAGCTTTCCCACCAAATTTGAAGCAATGTCAATTGTATGAACTTGTTTAATATTTTCATAAAACCATAAATTACATATAGATCTTGTATCCATGGTTTATGCATTTGTTTATTATTTTCAGAATAAAGAATTGGTTTACAGCAACTGTTGCCGTCAGCTAGATAGATCTAGTCCTTATATTAACAAGTTGCCTGATGCTCTTAAAGGAAAAGCAGAAAACTTCATTCGGGATTTCTCTTCAAAACAGAGAAATTCCAGTTCAATGAAACGAGCAGATTTCCTGCAGTTGATAGAGCACAAGTACCTCTCAAGTCTTGCTCAACCAGGTGAACCAGTTGGTGTGTTAGCTTCTCAGTCTGTTGGAGAACCGGCAACACAGATGACGTAAGTTATTTAAATTGTGATAGGTTTTTGTCCTCATTTTCTGCAAATACCATAACACCATAAGATGTCTTTCTGATCAATTTGTTTCACGCAATAACATGAATAATTAAATTGTGACGCCAGTCTGTTCTGATCACCGGAAACTTATAGCTGCTACAGATAAGCACAATATTTGAATTGGAAATTTCGTCTTGAGTTTTAATCGAATAGGAACAGATACCCTTCACAAAAGTCTTGAACAAATAATTTATGGGAAACAGAGGTCCTTGGAGCAATGAATAGTAGCTGACAATACACTTGCACCACTTCATCTTTAGTATTTTCACAAGCTCATTAAAACCTTCAATAGCCGCCTGTGACATTTGCATAAATTGTATTTATTAAACACAAACCAATCTAACTAATGATAGAGACACATGTTTGTCTTTCTTCACTCAGTAGAGACCGAGTTCAATTAAGTTTTATCCCAAGAAGCTAACTAAATGAATGATTGTCTATTAAATTGGAGCATTACAATGCCCTCTTCTCCCACTCCAATCACTGGGCGTAATAGAGCAATTGGTGCTATTTTATATTAACACTTCTTGTTGAGCCTTCTATTCTTTTATTGTTACAACTTGGAATGAACAAAAAGAAACAAGCTATCCAATGAATTTTAATAGTTGGAAGTGCGGAAATAGTGTTTTTGATGGTCATTAAATTCTTGATAATATGTGTGGAAATAGTGCAAAAGAAGACTCAGTTGTATATATGTGAAATTTGTGCCTTGTACAGAAGCCGGTATGATTAGGATTGCATATCTTTTTGTTTTCCTTTGTTATTTTGTAAAATTTATCAGTGATCTTTGTGTGGTTGATTAACCGTTTTGCTTCCTCTTTCCTTTTTTTACTCAGTTTGAATACTTTCCACCTTGCTGGTCGAGGTGAAATGAATGTAACTCTTGGAATTCCACGTTTGCACGAGATCGTGGTGGCAGCCTCCAATAAAATAAAGACTCCCTTTATGACATGCCCCGAGACCCAATAAATCTATGTGAGATACTGACGTTCTCTGTTCTCCAGTGTCTTTTTTTGGGTGTTTGTGCATGACATTTTTTCTGTGAACTTGTTTTATTTTCTGTGAGATCCACTTTAAATTCACTGCTGAACCTCACATATTATTGGCTCAGGTACTTTCTGCTGCAAATCATTTTCTGTTTAATAGTGAACTTTTTAAGTAACCCAACTCCAAAAATATAGGGTTGATCGTGGATTTCTATTTTGCTATGACTATCCATTCCCAACTTTATAGGAATTCTTGCATCTTCAATTACCTTTACCTTCAAACCCAAAGCATGGGTAAGCCTGTGTAATAGCCAACTACTGGTAGCTCCAGTATCGACCAATACAAGTTGGTGCTACCCTAGACAGCACAGATTGTCCAGGGCCTTTGCGTTTGAACGAGTTGTACTTGTGTTCAACTTGTTCAACATTTTACACATCCAATTCCTCGTCTCCTGGTTCATCCTAATCACAGCTAGCCTCTCAATTGGCGTTCTGTATTTAAGCGACTTGTCATTATGATTGATTAATGACAATGCATTTAACTAGTTTGTGTTCCATGTAACCGGTTCCTCCAAGTGGATAACAGACTTAGTTGTTATTAGGATGGGTAAGTAGGATCCTTTGCTATGTGGACAATAAACAGTAACAACTGGTTTCTAATGCAATTATGTAGTGAAATAGAACCAAGAAGCAAATATATGTCAATTTTCTATTTTACTCCTTGCTCAACATATAAATCTCACGGTTCCATAATTATCTATATGCAGATTGCTCAGAGAACAGCCGAGAAGGTTTGTATCCAGAACTTTGGAAAGGTTGGCCAATGTAAAGCTATTACATGTAAAGAAAGTGGCGTAATCTACTATGGTGAAGATGATAGTAAAAGGGATGATATTACGTCTTCAGTTAAAGAAAAAATACCAGCACTACAAACATCCGGCGTACTTTTTAAAACATTGTGGGAGATGGAAGATGATGTACATGCTATACTAAAAGCCTATGGGGTGGAAGCAGCCAAAGAAGTCATCATCCGGGAAGTACAGAATGTTTTCAAGTCTTATGGGATATCGGTAAATATCCGACACTTGATGCTTATTGCTGACTATATGACGCATTCCGGTGGCTATCGCCCTCTGACCAGAACAGGGATAGCAGACTCCACATCCCCTTTTGTCATAATGTCTTATGAGACAGCATCCAACTTCATTGTTGAAGCAGCTCGTCATGGGAAGGTGGACACCTTGGAGACTCCTTCTGCTAGAATTTGTCTTGGTTTGCCGGTGAAGATGGGAACTGGCTGCCATGACTTGATGCAGAAGCATGAAATATTATGTCGCAGTAATGTTCCTTGTCCTTGACTCTAGATCTTTGGCCATCAACTAATTTTGACACCATATGTACAACTGTTATTTGCAAACATTTATGATTATTTATTGAGAAATGTTGAAAAGTAATTTTGTTTCCAGATAAAATTATAGTCTCGACTGCCATTTCTCAATCTCACATTTTTCATGTCTTATTTTTTTGTTCTTAACTTCTAATATATAATAGTTGCTCGTATAATACAGTCTTTTTTTTAATTTGCTTTGCATATTTTAAATGAACTCAAGTTGATATACCTCTACTGTCATAAATTGCTTAGAAAAAACAATCCTAGTTATTTCCTGGATTGATCATATGCTCGATACGAAAAGTCGTTGCAATTTAGACGATTGTCTTGCATTTGTCTCTGCAATGGTTTGATTTCGGGACATTTTTGTTCTGATAAATGCTTTGGGAACACACATTTTATTTTAACAACCACACCGTATAAACATACCCAACCAACTACCTTTTTCATTTTTTTAATGTTCTCTCCACCTCGGTTTGCGTGTCCGTCCTTGCAGCCAAGTTAACACATGGTACGGTGTCTGTACTTGTTGTCCTATTTTTATGTTCTAATAGCAAGTCTGTTTTGTTTTGAGAGACAAATAATGGACCTGGTGTCTCCTGTTTCTATAATATCTACGGTGTCTGTACTTGTTTTTAGATCTTCTATATATATATTTTTATGAAAGTCTTGCAAAGAAAAGTAAAAGGGTAGTGATAACTTTTGCCCTTAGGACACATGTTAAAAAGTCTAAAAAAGAAATATTCTCTAAAATTTTGTGCATTTAATTTATTAAAAAATTAAAGATTAAATGTAATACATGCATCCAATAAATAATTTATATATTTGATTCACTAACTTGTGCCTCAAGGACACGAGTTAGCATTTTCCAAAGTAAAATAATCAACTCAACATTTGATTCTTAGGTCGAGGTTTTCGTTGTTTTGGCTTTTGAGTTCTTGACACTTTAAAAATTCACAACTATTTTATCATTGGTTGAAAAAATCTAATTTTATATGGGAGACCTTATTTATTTTATTTTTTGTTAAGGTGGGAGACCTTATTTTAATGTCCTAAACATGTCTGTAAAAACTAATAAAAAAGTTTAATTTTTATATCACTTTTCTGAACTTCATATTTACGGGAAATTTTTTTTATCAATTTTTCTGTCCCTCAATTAATATAAAAAAAAATTGTGAGGGTTATTTCTAGTAAAAAAATTGTCACATCATAAAAAAAATCCACCTAAATTATAAGGTTAGAATCAGTGTTTTTTTCTTTTTTACAATAGCATTTTTTCAACTTTCGCATGTATTACATGGACAATTTAAACAACTAACCATATTTTCTATTGTATTTTATATTATGTATATATTATTAAAAAAAAATTGGGACTAATTTGGTTCATCAAATTAAATACAAATTAAAAAGAAGGAGAATTGATAAATGACAATAAAGGAAAATAATGAGTTGCAATACTCAGAAGATAGGAATTGTACGTAGATTCAACAGAAATTGCTTTTGTAAAGTTGAACCAAACATGCGAGAAATTGTTTTTTTCAATTATTTTTTAGTAAAAATTGCTTTTTTCAATTATGAGGCTGTAGAGTTGCTTATGAACTAAGAAGAATCTTAACCAAACAATCACAAAGAATCCGATGTTTGAAGTTGTATTACATACATTAACTAAAATCAGAACATTTTTTTGTTCTTTACAAATTTGTTTTAATAATAAAATTATTTTTCAAATGTAATTTGAAAATAAACAACGTTGTTTGCACTAAATGTAGGAGCATGCTACATAATATCATCGTTCATAATTTAATGGCTAAAAATTCACATTTATTGATGAATAACTGGGATGTTCATAATTTGAATCACGATTGTACATATATTATATAATGTCTCTACCAAATGAGTCAAACTAATGAGGATTCTCACTTTACTCTTTTATTAGATGAGAAATGTTAATAACACTTTTTTTTTTCTTCAAGAGAACTCTCTTTTATTAGGTGAGAGTGAAACTCATGCGGATCTCATCACTTTACGTGATATCCATTTTCAATATATGATACTCATATAAATTTCATTTAATAAAAAAGTATATTTGAAATAGTGTCAATTTTTTTTTTTATAATGCTAAAGCACAAATTAATGAATCAAATATATAAATAATTTAATCTTTAACTTTTTAATGAATAAAATCCTCTTTATGGATAAAATTAATAAAATTGTTCTAGTAAATAAGACTAGAAGGGGTCCCGTGACATAACTCAGTTGATAGAACAATACATTATTATATGCAGAGGCCGGGGTTCTAGCCACTTGGTGACAAAAAAAAAAAAGACTAGAAGGGAAAAGAAAAAGACTAGAAGGGAAAAAAAATCTAAAGGAAAAATTAGGAATTTAAAATTGAAAGAAAGACGACTCTTATATTATTACATAATTGGGGATTTGAGATAAAAAGAAGCGATGAATCTAATCAATTCGTTGAAGACCATCATCATCATCATCATTCGTTGAAGACCAAAGAGAATGAATTAAAACTCGCACCACTCAACCCAACCCAACCCAACCCAACCCAAGTTGCTCCTCCGTCCGTCCGTCCAGGTTCTTTTTTTAATTTAATTTTCTGATAATTGATAAGAAGATAAATCAGAGTTATTAAGATAATAGTGAATTTTCCTTTATTAATTTTAGGTTTTGTTATATGCTACACCTGATGGCGAATAAATCTAAAGAAGAACCGAAAACTGCTCCTGAGCCTGATAAATGGTACAATCTCACCTTAGGTTCTTCTTTCAAAGATGATTCCTCTAACAAATACTGTACTCTCCGTTACGAATTTAAGCCTGCTTCAGTTGATAAGACTAAGTCAGGATTACTACGCAAGACCAAAGAGAATAGAGTCTCTGTCGAATTTCATAACAATCAGATTGGAAAACCTAAAGTCACTTTTGAGGGTAATAGCGAGGAATACAAAGAAAACGATGCTGTTTTGTTCTTTGATGGTCAGACACTTCGATTGGAGCGTCTCGATAGAGCTGTAAAGCAACTGCGCCATCTTCGAAAGCCTGGTGAGTCTTCAGCTGCTGCGGCTGTATCTGTTACTGCCCCATCTGGACCGGCTATGGATCTTCGGTCATCTCCTATTGGGAAGCCTTTAAAACCAGCCTCTTTTGGCAGTGGCAGGAACTCAAATCAAGCTATACCAGTAAGTGCCTACTGCCCCTTATATTTAGCTTAGTTGTTGTAGTCTTGTTCGTTACATCATAAAAATGTTATGACTTGTAATATATATTAATATTTTCAGTGTTTTTATGGAAGTTGATACTTTACTGAACCCGATACACACGTAGTTTGTGTGTTAATATCATATACTTATCTTTGTCATACCGCTATAACATCAATCTATATTTGTAAATAAGTATTTAATTTTTTATTGGGAGGGCCGGGGTAATGTAAACTTGATTGTTTACATACAAACATACATAGATACATACATTTCACTCAGCTACTTTTTTTTTTTTTCACGTTAAAATAAAGTGGATTATAGAATGATTTGAAGTTGGTGATTTGTATTTTTGAGGTCGGTGTATGTTGGGCTTCTAGATGAAGAACAAATACACTTACAAATCTCTTTTAGAAGGTTTTGATTTTGTTGTTTTGGCTGAGCTGTTACTTCTATGGTGATGGAAGTGAAGTAAATGATTCATTCCTTGTTTTTCTTTTCTCTTTTCTTACCTTATTCTCTTACATTTATATTGATTCTGCATAGGTTGAAGTGGAGCGTATTGATATTGGTGAACCTGAAAATACTGGTATGTCGGATCTGGTTAGAAGGTTTTTTGTAGTAGAATATCTGAACTTTGTGTAGATTTCCTTGATTAATTGATTTTCTCTTCTCGTGACATGTGAGACATCCCTAGCAACACATGTCTTTTTTGTACGACCTTCTGTTTTTCGAACTATATCGGTTGCATTTCTATTTTCCCACTGTGCACCCTTTTCCTTCAATCAGGTACATGGAGGATATACGAAGACCCCATCTACTTTGTGGAAACATTTTATATTTTTATTTTCTAAAACATGTGTTCATTTTAACTTCCTAATAAGATGTGAGACTCTTGAAGTGAACCATTGTGATGAAGAGAAGATGATAATGCTTTTCTAGAAATAAAGAAAACATTTCTTTTGCCATTTTCTTTTTTCCAAAATATGCATACAATTGTTTGATTACTTCAAGAGCCTCTTATCTCCCTTTTTAGTAAGTAAAATTAACACAAATTTAGAAAAGATGTTTTCACAAAGTAAACGGGGACTAAGCTTTTCATTTTCATCTTCATCGTATCATTCTAACTTGGTGATGCCAGATATAGACTGTTGTTTGAATTTTCACAAAGTAAACGGGGCCTAAGCTTTTCATTTTCATCTTCATCATATCATTGTAACTTGATGATGCCAGATATAGACTGTTATTTGACATCTGTGAGAAATTATTTTTATTATTATATCAATTGTTGCTTAAATTTATTTAATGCATGCTTTCCAACATGACAGTTTTCGTGCTCCGTTGCTGCTTTTTCCAAAATGTGTATGTAATTTTCTATGCAGACACGTATGAATTTTTTTTCTGGATGTATGCTTCATTGTTTTCAGAAGTGATGCGTACACAACTGATGAAATAGTTTGCAGTGACTTTGCTATTAATCTAATGAATTTAAATTATTTTAATTTTGTTGATGTATGACAGGCATCAAATTTGATTCTAAGAGGTCATCTGATCATCTAACTGAACTGCCCACTGTTTCTGCTACCTCACCAGCTGCCATAAATGGAGTTGAGGAACATCGAGAAATAGATATTAATGACCTTTTTGGCAGTGGAACACCTGAGGATGACAATGATATTGAAGAAAGGGATAATGTTGAAGAAAAGGATAATGTTGGATTTGACATGAATGTTCCACTCACTGATGATGAGATCGCTGATGTGGATGATAGTGGTGATGAGGTGGACAAAGGACCCAATGCTGCTGAGGCTCTGAGAGCCCACATGAATGCTGAGGGGAGAGAGGAGCAAACATCTACTTCTAGCAGCAGTAGTGGCAGTGGAAGCAGTAGTGCTAGTGGTAGTGGGAGCAGTAGCAGCAGTGACAGTGATGGCAGCGACGAAGACTCGGTTAACTCAATATAAAATTGCACAACTGTGGGTTTTTTCTTTCTTTTCCTTTTACCATCTATCGTTTTTGTTGCAAATAATCCAATATATAGAATGTGTTTAGTAAGCCTGGGTTAGAAGAATGTAGATTCTAAAAGGTTGGGAATTTTGTTAACGCTGATATGTGTGTGACAATTAGAGTGCAAGAATTTATTAATGATATGGTATATTTGATGTTTTAAACTGTCTTTGATTTTGCTTGTCATAGTTAAAACATGTACAGCAAATTTTAAGGCATACAAGAAACCCCCAACTTTTCATGAGTGACAAACTGGGCCGTTGGAGGCTAATCTTGCAGCAATGTCAAAAATTGACTCTCATGTAGATAAAGGGGATTTGAATCATACAGAGACACACCTCTTCTGAGTGTCCTTGGTTAATCCCTGTACCATGATGTTAGTAAGTTAGTGATATACATACAGAGACACACCTCTTTTGTGCATGACCATTTTGATACTGCAAATTTGGCAGATATTCAAGAAAAGTTGAATAAATATTATTTTTATTCACAAGGCTACAGAGCAGTGTCTTCCATAGGGTGCATAAATTTAACAAAATGTATGTAAACTATCATATCTAATTTGTTATAAAAAAAACATTATATATGAGGCTCTAGAAGTTTAGATGTTTAAATATTAGTTTACTGTCTTATTTGCTTTTGAGTGTCAAATGGGTTCTCAACGCATCTTGTGGATGCCTAACTTTGAGAAGGGACAGATCTGCAAGCTCATGAATTGCAGAAATGAGAGGTTGGCTCTTCCTGTTTTGTTCTCCAAACAATTAAAGCTCCACACATCTGTAACTGGTTGATTCTTTGCTTCTAATAACGTTAACAGCTCAGACATTTACATGGCATCAATCACTCAAAAGGGTGGGAGATTTGAGTTTCATATCTGACATGATCTACATATAAATAAGGTTATCTGATCCAGGTTGTTGTGGAGTAGGTTTATTCATGTGTCCAATGTTATTACCTATTAGGTGGTTCTTTGGCTCAGGTAATGTTTTTCAAAACTATATGTTCAATCGTGGTTGGAAACTCAGTTAACTGCCAGATTTTCCAAAATCCCTTCCCAAAGCTGTATTTCTTCTTCTTGTATACATCTTCCAATACTGATTAGCCTTATTAGGCTCATGCCTAAGTACTAATTCAGAACAGTTTATACGAGGAAACAGTGAATTTTTTTTGAAAAAGTTTGACTGTTTGATGCATATCTCTCAGGCTCTCACTTACCAATTGTCTAAACCAACCGTGGTTCTTATTCATGCTCAATTTGTGTACAAGAGCTGGACATGTGAGACTAACAGATTCCAACATCTATTTTTTAAATCGCTGCTTTAGCTTTTTAGACAATATGCTTACAACTGACATAATAGAGAGTGGATCTAACATAACCCCTAGTCTGTCGATTTGGAGAATGATAATATTTTGATGCGGAATTCTTCCTATTGATTTGCATGTAAGTATGAACCTGAAGTTTAATTCTATAATTTTAGATTTTTGTACATGCATGTGAATCTACCTCTATTTACTTTTCTGCATCTTATATGTTTGAATTCTGCAGAAAATAACTCCAATTGAGTTAGATTGTATGCATGAAGGGATGGTAGCAAACTGTACAAGTTTACTACATAACTGCGCTCACGTTACATGTTTAAGGGTGTGAAATTCTGTTTTGCATTGCTTTTCTTTCTGCAAAACTTGAGATTCAATTATGATTTATTATAGATTTTGAAGTGATAGTAATAAAGATGAAAAATGGTACTATACAACATTAGAGATAAGTATCTTCAGAAAATCAAATAAAAATATCTTAGCCAAATTTAAAAGTGAATAATTTTATCACTCAAATCAAATAAAAAATATAGAAATGATGGAAATTTTTGAATAATTTTAGTTCTGATAATTTTTGAGTGACTTTCGGTATTATCATGTCATCAATATAGGATATTGTTTTGAGCAAACAAATAATAGGTGATTATCTCTAGTATTACCATTCATTCACATTTGATTAACCATAACAGACAGAAGTAGTTTAAGCCGGTCCAACGATTTTTTTAATTCAACACAAAATTGTACTCAGCATAGAAGGGTGATCAAGAGTTGACTATTGACATATTCAATGCAAGATCTGAAAAGTATTCCCTAAAAGAAATATTATGTGTTAAAACCTAGTCTAACAACCAGTGTTGGTCCCCTCAAGTACATCTAAGTATAGGGATCCAGTTTAAAGAGAACTGAAGATTTACTGAATTTGGACCCCTCACACCAAAGTCAGTTATTAGCTGGATGGGGGAATAAGTTAAACTTGGTTGAATTCCGCTATGAAGACCTTATAATCCGCATAATCAAGTTACTCTACTGGGGCTCTAAATAGCATGGAATTACAGTTTTAAAGGGATGCCATGTGCTTTTTGCGGGCCTCACAAGTTGAGAGTATATAGAAAGGGTTTGAATCAACACGTGCACTATAACCTTGAAATTCTTTATGATATAGCTTTACTTGCTGCATAATGTAGCTGTATTAGTCTATCCGAGTGAGTATTGAATGAAGTTGAATAGTGTAGTTAAGATTATCCATCAACCGGAAAGAGTGCACACATCCTAGTGGAGACACTCTAGTTAAGAGGCTATGTACGAAAACCAAGGGATTAAGACCCCTTCTCCGAGAGTCAACCTTAGATTAGTGTCGCAGACGTCCCAAAAGATCGAAGCTTGTGCAGATAACTTAAGGTGTCATAGTAAGTTTAATTGAATACATAAAGGATAGCTTGATGATAAGCAGAAAACTTCTGCATAATTTTAGTAACCTACCAAATTGATTGAGTTTTTTTCGAACATTTGATGAAATAAATTCACCATCCTTGATATATTTAAAAGCTTGCTGAAGCTGAATTGAGAACATTCACTTCACGTTTCTGGTGATAAATCAACATCATTGGTTAGTACACTGTGCTAATTGACCCATTTTATACAATGTCGGAAAATTGATTGGGGCTCATCTTAGACGAAACGGCAATAATGGAACTGCCTTCATCCTTACACCATTTGGTCGGGCTAGAAGAGTTGAGCTTGCACAATTGCTCAAGGGTTGAGATTATTGCATCTTCCATTGGAAGTCTAACCAAATACTATACAGAACCTGAAGGCTGAAAGAGTTGAGCTTGCACAATTGCTCAAGGGTTAAGCTAAGCATTACCTACTGTGAATAGCTTGAAACTTTTCCAAGCAGTATTTTCAAATTGAAGCTGACAAAACTTGATTTGCATGGTTGCTTAATGCTGAAGACCTTTCCAGAGATCTCAGAGCCAGCAGAAACTTTTGTTCACATTAACTTAACAAAAACAGGAATTAAGGAACTGCCTTCATCTTTGGGGAATTTGGTCGGGCTTCAAACCTTGTGCCTGAAGTTATGCACTGAGCTGGTGTCACTTCCAAACAGCATTGTTAATCTAAACTAGCTATCTGAGATTGATTGTTCTGTCTGTTGCAGTTTAACAGAAATCCCAAATAACATCGGTAGTTTGTCATCACTGAGGGAGCTTTCACTTCAAGAAAGTAATATTGGGAACCTTCCTGAGAGCATAGCTCATCTCTCAAGTTTAAAATCACTTGATTTAAGTGATTGCAAAAGGCTTGAATGTATCCCACAACTTCCATTGTCTCTAAATCAGTTGTTAGCGTATGATTGCCCGTCCGTTGGAAGAATGATGTCAAATTCAAGGTTGGAACTTCCATCAATTTCCGACAAAGATACCTTTCAATTTCATTTAACCAATAGTCGAGAACTGGATGAAACTGCTTGCAGCAATATTGGGGCTGAAGCATGGCTTAGGATCACGGAGGAAGCATATAGGTCTTTTTTTCTCTGTTTTCCTGGGAGTGCTGTTCCTCGTTGGTTCCCTTATCATTGTATGGGACGTCTGGTAACCATGAGAAAAGATTCTCAAGATTTGCCTAGCAACAAAAGGCTTGCTGGTTTTGCTCTTTGTGTCGTTTTGGGACGTGAGGATATGGACGATGCAATAGAAAGTAGAAGTAGCTTTACATACAGATTAACATTTCAATCTGATGGTCGCATACATGTCCTTCCTAACTATGACAAGATAAAATGCTACTTCTATTCGAAGGGTCGAAGTAGGTTAGTTGTCCAAGATCACACATTCATATGGAAACATAACTTGGACTTTACTGGTATTGACCACAAGTTCTTTGATGCCCACAACTTCACTTTTGATGCTACATGGAGAACATTGAGCCACACCATTGAGGCTGCTCGTTTTATTTCATAACATGGTATACAAGTGTTGTAGGCCTGATGTGGTTTTTTTTTTTTGAATCAGCAAAATTTATTCACGTCGAGTTATACTAAAACCGTACCACTCGCGGATAAAATAGAAAGGGACATACAAGTTGGTGTCGTACATAAGGCGGAACACCGAACAAACAAAAATACCAGGAACCAATAAAATCCACAACAAAACATCCCACCTACCAACTAGTCTAGAAGCTAATATATACACGGAAGAATTATAGCAGGAATCGAAATATCCTAGCCATAACAATAAGACCCAGCCAAGCATATAATTGCTTCTAACACTAACTCCCTAACTACTAAGCATATCCACTGACAGTACAAAATAATTCAGCAAAAGAATAAACCAAAGCCAGCTAGAAGATATGTGCACCAACAACCAGTAACAGAGATACAACTCCAAGTGCCAATCCACCACACCACAAAAAATGAACACTAGCCACTACCTTAGAAGGCATTCTTGCGGATTCCAATTCCATTCATAATGTAAACAAGTTTGCATATTGAGTCTACTCATACTCCAACGCCACGACAACACAATAATTTCCGCCACCAAATCATCGACATGTCTCGTTTCATTTTGAAAAATTCTATGATTCCTAGTTTGCCAAATAACCCAAATAGTTGCATGCCAAATAATCCATAAACCCTTGCGAATTTTCTTCCTCCTCCCTTCATTACTCCAACACTCCCAATGCACAAAAAGATTTGTTGGAGTAATAAAGGAAAAATCAAGCCACCTCATAACATTCGCCCAAACAATAGCCGAAAAATCACAATGCAAAAAGAGATGGTTCGTCGACTCCTTCGAACTACCACACAAAACACACAAAGTTGACATATCCGGGGGGAGACAATTACGTCTTGAAAGATTACTTCTAGTTGGGATTCTATCTAGAAGAAGTTTCCAAGAAAAGGCCACTACTTTCAAGGGAGCTTTACTCTTCTAAATACACTCAAAAACCCTCCTCTCTTCCCCACTCCACCCAATCCCTCCCATCCACATCTTTTCTAACTTCAAGTAACAAGACTTAACCGAAAAGACCCCATCTCCCTCCAATTTCCAACTCCATCTATCTTCATGGTTAGCCCACCTATGCCCCTCCAAATCCTCCATCAAACTAATTAGAAGTTCCTCCTCCCACACAAAAAGAGGCCTCCGCCACACTAAATCCCAAACATCTCTACCGCCATCAACTCCCCTAACCTCCTCCACCGTAGCCTCTTTAGAGTTAGAAATCCCATAAAGTCTCGGATACTTCCCACAAAAATGAGTGTCCCCTCTCCAAGGATCCTTCCAAAAATTAGTCGCATTCCCCGTTCCCACCTTCTTGAATATTTCCGATTTAAACCAAAAAGCTCCTCCCATTCCCTCGAAATGAGCTATATCTTTCCACCATCTAGAAATAAACCACGGCCAAGTCCCAACTTGATCACCCACAAGGTTACACACCCGGGGGCCATACTTATCGATGAGCACCTCTTTCCACAAACCCTCTCCGCTTTGT
>Ga0315913_1006168_pt1 | contig 14512 bp, 4 predicted proteins | sample MpolsnodulesMG_FD_207736 | JGI IMG/M metagenome (GOLD analysis project Ga0315913, IMG submission 207736) | Medicago polymorpha root nodule microbial communities from Los Angeles, California, United States - small nodules | ecosystem: Host-associated > Plants > Roots > Nodule | place: USA... | reverse complement strand
CCAGCCAATCATGCGTGTCAGCAATAGAGAAAAAATCAGCACTAACGAATCCGAGGTGATGCCAGACAGTCTTAGAATGGCTGCAGTCCCTAATACAATGGAGAAAGGTTTCGTTTTGGAGGCCGCAACGGTTACAAACAGCAGATGGCACAATGTCTCAGTGATTAAGCAAAATTAAAGTAGGCACCGCTAGTGGCAGGCCAACCAAAAGAGGAACTTATTATACTTTTTCCGGGAGTTTTAACTTTCAAATTCAAAGACCAAGAATGTAAAGTCAGATTGGATCTAATTTGAGTTATTAAGATTAATAGTTATCCCGACCTTTTCAAATATTTGGCTGTATAATTTTTTGCAAATATATTTGTAATGATCGATTAAATACTTCATTTATGAGAATGACAATTATTAATCTTCTTTACGACTTATGCCATGACCAACCCATACACTATTAAGAGAAACTCAATCCTCACACTGAAGAGAGGTAAAATCTAAAAAGATTTATAAAACTCATCTTTTCCTATGAAGTCAGTTTTACAACAACAAGACTCAATTCAAAACTAATTAACAAGGAAACATCCAAATTCATACATAAAAGTATAAGCTCCTTTGTCGGACTACAAGCACATATTTTATAATGCATGTTTTTCTTGTCTATATTTTCCTATTTAAAGAGAAAAAAAATGGTGGTGGCCCCTATTACATGTATCAGTTTACATATCTTAAAATCTCATGAATAAAGGCAGAACAAGTTCAAAATTATTTTTCCTTTTTGGTAAACGTCTCAATTTGAATCTCACTTGCTTTGCACACATTATTTGCTTCTCAATCCAATCAAAAAGAAACAAGAAGGAACAAAAAGTAGATCATAAAAATGCTTTGGAGTTGAGAGAGCATCTTTTAATTTTCACTTTGAAACATTGAGGACCATATGTTTGTTTTCCTCCTTTATCATTTTCATTTTATAATCTGATTCGTTTCTTACCACTTCTGAAAATTGTAGAATCTAATAAATTTTAAAAATGTTTGAATGGACCAAAAACCAAAATGCCAGTTTCACCACCTTCACAAAAGAATCTAGTGAAAAAGACTAACACAAGATGCAAAAACCCTTCTTTTACATGCTCCCCAACACCTTTAAATGGTGGAATTTTTACTTTTACTTTAGGAACTCACATCTATTCTTTCCAATAAATAATTTAAAACAAAACAGAATTTCCTTTTTTAATATTGAGAAAACCAAAGCCAAGAATTTTTTTCCCCCCTAAAAAATATGCATATGGCTGCTTCTATAGCTGCAACATTTTGTACATAAATCTCTCTTGCTTTAAAATTTTAAAGTAATGTTAAATTGCTTTACATGCAAGCACTGATTTCAATTTCAATTCCATTGAACTTTGTGACGCTCCATTTCTCTCTAACCCCATCTTCACAATATAAGTTCAAAAAAAATTGTAACACTCACTAAATTGTAGTTTTTCATGAAACAAATTTTTTATTCTTTTGAACTTATTTTCTTTGGGACACAAGCTACTTTCCTCTTTTCCCATTTAAGGCCACAAAACTCTTCCCTTAACAAATCAATTTCCTTGAGTGTGATTAGCCCTTGCATACAAGCCAGAAATTCTAAGAACCTTAGGGATGTAAATGAAATCACTTTCATTAGCCCCTTTTTGTCATCTTCTGCATGTTTGATGAAGCTTGTCTAATTCTCACTTGACTAAGTTTGACCAGGAGGTCTACCAGAATTTCCAGCTCTCCTGAAAACATGTTGCCAAAAAAAAATGTTACCAAATGATATTTTAAAGGGAAATTCAAAGTTGTTATTATAGATCAGTAACTATGAAGCACAAATACGGACACAGACACCGGATACGACACGAATACTGACACGCCGATACCGCTAATAATTTGAGAAAATCATATAATTCAGTGTAATTATATGTGTCGGTGTCGGACACGTGTCCAATACCAAGGCACGTCTAATCTAAGGAGTGTTCATGCTTCATAGATGAGTAATATATTGGTCCCTGAAGTATTTGAAGATTTTTAAATATACAGGTCCATGAACTAAAAACAGGTGTAATTAGATCCTGAATTTGTTAATAATTTGTGATTAGATATGAGACTCAATGACAAATTTATTTAATTTAAGGATCTATTTAGAATTTTGAAATAGATATTTAGGAAATGGTTTTATTTCATAGTAAGTGTAACTTCATGCATGCTTGTGTCTTGTGCTAAAAGAAATAAAGCAATATCAAAAGAAAGACAACAAAAAAAAAGGTAAAAAGTTGTTAATTCAGAAAAAACAGAATGACATGGATAACTTTAATTGCTTATGAGTAATTAAGAAGTGGAATAAAGTTCTTAACCATACACTTTATCTTTTTTTTTAATATCTTTATCTGTTATCCTATTATAAAGGACTATCAATGTTAAAAGAGGTTAAATCAACAATTCAATGTAACAGTTAAAAGCATGATAATCAGTTTTCATAGTTAGCTTTCTTTCTTTTTGGTCAAGTTTCCAATATAGCAGGATAAAGATTTTAAAGTCAGAGTTAAGGAAAAGATAAAGATTAGACATATAATATGTGTATTGTACTTTGAGAAAGAAGATCTAATCTAATTAAGGTATGTGATAAGAATAGACAGGACCAAAAAAAATATCCAAAAACTAATATCTAATACGTGTTAGGAAAGGTACATAATTGGTCTCACATCAAATTTTAACTAAAAAACAGAAAAAGCACTAGGTTTACTTTTCTTTACACTTATATATAGCCCTTAGTTTTTGTTTTATTTTATTTTTTGAATGACAATTATATAGCCCTCAGTATAATATCAAAGGTTAAAAAATTAAACCGAACAAGTCAAATCAACTAGTTGAACCGATAATTGATATGTTGTTTGGTTGGTTCGATCCTGTTTGAAACCTAATCTAATTGAACTAGATTGAACCGAGTTAAATTGATTGAATCAAGATTGGTTCAATCGGTTTTTTTTCTCCATTTTTTGTTTACTTTTATATACTCTTTTAATATTTCTTTACTTTCTATTTATTTGTTAGTCATATTCGGTTCAACCACGTTGAACCAATTGAACCTCCTATCCTATTTTCTAAATGTTGTATAATATACTATACTTACTAAAACCTATATTGCAACAAGAATATAGAGAGTGTCACATGTTAATTAAACATATAAATTAGGTGATAATCCATAGCAAAGTAAAACACAAGTTTTTTTTATTAGTGAATAGAAGATAAATAGATGTATTAAAAGCAATGTATACCTAATTAGTGACAAAAATTGAAATTAAAAAGGCAGATATGAACATAAAAATATAAATTGTTTATAGACATAAACTAAACAAACCTGTTGTGAATAGGATCTGGTCCATTAGGAACTCTTCTTTTACTCATATAGTTAAAATCCAATTGTGCATCATGGTTGACAACAACACCCTTGTCTTTACCAACAACAACTTGTTCATCATGTTTGAGTGTTTCCTCTGACCAATGTCTTGTAGTTGTTTGTCCTGTTCCTCCACCACTAACTAAGCTACTAAAAACCATAAAACAAACAAACCCCACCACTACAAGTACTCTAAAGAAAAACCTTGAAAAGAAATAACTACTACTACTAGTATTAGTATCCATATCCAACACTTTTTCTCTTGTTATATTATTTTTATATGTCATAGGACTATATAGGATGAAGCAAGATGTCTCACCCTATACTATAAGACATATAGAAGAAGATAAAAAAAGGCTATAATAATTGCATAATGATTGAAGTGCAAGAAAACAAGAGAGAAAATAGAGGGAGAGAAGGAAGAGTGGTATAACTATAAGGTAGCTATGAGTTGAATTTTTTTTACTACGAAGGATTAAGGGGTGTGGTTGGTTTTCTTTATAGGTTGGAGGGATTATGCTATACTTTCTCGAACTAAGAGAGGGAGAGAGAGAGGGAGAGATTTTTGAGCGTGACATGGAGGCAACACTTTGCTTTATACGGAGCAATATAGGACACTATTCTTTTGCTTTGATTTGTGTATTTTCATGCAATGCAACTACGGTGTGCCAAAAGAACTCCTTATCCTTTACGTACAATTTTGTTAAAGGAAGATTTTATGTTTCCTTGCATGTTGTGTCATACTCTCTCTCCCTCTCTCAATGCTTGTGGAATCAAATAGGGGAAGGGAAAAAGGATGGAATCAAACTAATTTACTATATTATTTGTGAATAAATTAGTAACCACATGAATCGGTCACGATTGCATCTATATAAGTTGCATTATACTGGTCGGTCAAAAATGATCGATCAGTATTTAAAACCTTGTTATTAACAAAAGATTATTGAAAGCGGGACTTGTAATATACTACATTATTTGTGACATGCTATTAAGCGTTAAGCATAGTAATCAAAAATATGATTATAAAAACCAATTTGCTACAAATTTGTGTATACCCTACAACTATGATTGATGTTGCATCAATCACATTTGATTGCAATTCTCTGTAATATAAAGTGGCATGTTGCCTGTAAAATTATTCTAGTATAATAAAAAAAACACTTTAAAATTAGTACATTATAGGAAAGTACTTGTTAATTTTGAGCTGCAATTGGAATATTTAGTTCTATGTTCTTGGGTTTAAATTTTGTTAGGCCACATGCACCAACCAAAACAAAAATAAAACATGAAGTAACATGATTTTGAAAAGAAAAAAAAGTATTTTATAGAAATAATATTTATACAACCACTTTTTGACAACTCTTGAAACAACCATCTCTCATACTCACATGTGTTTTTATTCTCTCTCTTCTTATTTCTCTCTCCATTGTTTTTGACCAATCACAAGAGAAGAAAAGTGGTTGTCACCAAAGTTGTCTAATATTAGTTGTACAAATATCACTCCTCTTTGTCCATATCTATTCTTATTTGACTACTAAAGTAAAGCTACAAAAAAGCAAATTAAGAATAAAACAGTGCAGAAAACATAAAGGAAATAAATATGATCACAGTGTAAACATGTTAGATTGTGTGGGCATTCAACATTCTTGTTCATGAAAATTTAAAATCTAAAGGGTTAGTCAAGTCTTGCATTTTAAAAGTTACATGATTGAACTCATTAAGCAAGTTCTATATAAGTAAGAAAAAAATGTTTTCAAAGATAGAATGTGACAAGGTATGTAGTTTTGAAAAATTTGCAATAGCAATCTAGACCGTTAACATCGAGCTTTTTTACGCCCTCACGGCCACAACGTGATGCCAATCTTGGCTGCATGCGACTGTGATTTTCAGCAATATCAATGGCCGCCTATGAAGTACGGACAAAGACATGGGCACCGGACACGACACTGACACAGACTCGACTACACTGATCAAATTTTGAAAAAATAACATAATTCAATGTAATCGCAAATGTCGTGTTGGACACGACACATGTTGGACACCGGAACACGCTGTTAATCAAAAGAGTCCGTGCAATAGAGGCCGCGATGTAACACAAATAGTGTGCTCAACTTTATGAGAAGAGAAATTGGAAAAGAAAGAAATTATTACTAACTAAAGTGTCATTAAGGTCATTCTACAACTCTCCCTAAGAGAATTTGAACTTAGGCTTTAAAGTTACAAAATCAAACTCTTACCATTAAGTTGTCATTTCATGCACAATTGTGTTGAACTTTTAAATTTTCTTTTAATTTATCATAAAACAGAATAATTGAATGGTTTTATTGGCTATATAGCATTTCATATCAATATCAATTATATTATAAAATTTATCACCATTACAATTGCAGTATAATATTGAAGTATTTTATTAACTCCTTTGGTACTATGTTGGGAATTATAGCCTACACAAAAATAAAATAAAATAAAAATTATGTCCTCATACACACTGTCTCTCACTTTTTCTCCAAATTTGTACTTTGAGCTCATCTTCATCAAAGTATGCTATAATCTTTAATTCCAATTATATGCTCTTTAGTATGTACCAAACAATGGCTGCCATACAAATGGCCCACATACTTATATGCTTTAATATATCTTTTGAACCACTCTTAGTTGCAGCTGCAACTGCATACAACCTTTGTACTCTAATAATCCATTAATTGGACCTAAAGGGTGTTATCATATAGAATCTCTACACCAAATTATATATAGAAATAAAAAAAGAACATATGCATAAGAACTATAGCATAACCCGGTTCCTTTGAATGAGAGCTTTGATTAGGAGAATATATACATAAATATGTTATAGCACATCAAACACATTAATACTCTTTTTCAATAAGGCCAAAGCATAAGGCACATTTTTGTGTCTTATCCATTATGCATGAATCTTACTATACTAAAAAAACCAAAAGTGATTTTTGTTGGAGAATCTAATGCTTTTTACTGTAATAGCTTCCCCTTGAAGATACATGGATAACTGTGTTGTTCATAGCATCAAGTGATAAATTAATGTTAGGAATTGCTTTAGGAATTGATGCTTTGCCTATGGCACATGTTTGAGGTGTGGAATATTACAATATGTATTTATATACTTGACAGTGATTTATACCTACAGACATCTATGCAAAGTTAATCAATTTGAGAGTTGTGAGAGTGAGGGCCTGAGGCAAGTCGCCTTATGCTGATTAGTTCATTGCTTAGAACTTTTTGGACTTATGCTAGTTTGCTAATGTAACACTTGCCACGGAACCGGTGAAAGATGATTCTAGCAGAAGATGTTAGTCTTTCATAACGTGATCAACCACGATCAAATTTTAACTGAAAGAGGCAGTCACATTTACTTCTGACGACTCCTCGAACAAGTTGGCTATGAGAAGACTTGTAGAGTTCACATAAGAAAAAAAATTGAAGACCGGTGGGTCCACCTAAATAAAAGAAAGGGGACAAGACATATTATTCTAATATGCTCTCTTTTCTAGTTTTACACTCATTGTAGTTGAAACTTATGACACCCAAGTGAGTCGACAAAGGTATTTCCCCACTTTGATTATTTAAACCGATTATGAGACTAATCTTCGATTCATTGGTTGAGAATGATTTTTTTCTTGGTTCTCAGCCTTACGTATGTTCTACTATTCTCTCTCCAATTTCAGTTTTTAGTGAAATCAAGACACATATTATGTTGTATTTTGAAAAATTTAACATTATATATTTTGTTTTCTTTTAAAAATACCTAAATATAGAACAAAGCACTACCTAAACTAGTAAAATTTGTAATTTGTATGACTTGTCTGCTATTGATGTATATTTATAAGCATTAACTTGAAAAATATACCTAATTCAACTAGACTGGAAGATGGACATGACATATGAGAAATATTCTTTTTAAAAGGTTGTTTAATAATTATTATTATTTTTTTGAGGAAAAGGTTGTTTTATAATTAGCAGTTTGGCATATGCTATGGATGGCTTACAGCTATTTTGTGCATTGGGAATTTTATGAATGTTGTCGGAATCGGATCGAAAATCAAACCAGTGAGATTTTAGAGTTCTAATTCAATTAGTTTAACCGACTGAACCGCAATTAAATTGGATAATAAAGTATTAAAAAAACGTTTTTTTATAAAACTAACAAAAAATAGCGAATCGATTGAACCACAGTTCAATCCGATTCAATTGAATTCTTTATAACAAAAACCAACCATGATCGAAACAATCGTCAGACTAGTCGTTTCTGATTCAACAGATTGAATTTGTCAAACCACTTTTCTCAACACTGATTTCTCTTTAATCAAATGGTACATGGGACAATATTTAGATTCCAAAGTATAAATTAAAACCAATCAAGTAAAATAAAACTTTTAATTGACCAAATCATACATTTTCCTAATGCCCTTCTATACGAATCTTTGTATAGTGTTAGTACTTGGTAGAGCTGGAACCAAAGACCACGTAGGTATGTTGGTCTAAAGGATAATGAATACGTAAGTTATTCTGTATGTATCATATACATAGCATAGCTACACTGCATATACATGTAGCTGGATCAAATGATATGCACTCAATTAGCTTTAGAGAGCAACTTTTCCAACGATAATTCTAAAATACTAGGCATGTTTTCAGAACTATACTTCTGGATGGGGTATATTTTGTTTGAAAGTATACTTTCAAACAGCTTAAAATAAGTGTTTTTTTCTACATGTATGCATCTGAAGTCAATGTGGAGGTGTTCCTCCCTTAACTTTTTATGTGATACTACTCTTCTAGACCAATCTCATTCCCCCTATAGGCTTAAATGTAAGCACTTATTTGCGAGTGTTAGAGAGTGTATTATTAGCGCTCTTTTTAACCATAAACCTGCTAAGCACCGTGAAGAACATCTCCCAAGAAACTGTCCCATAAGCCGTTACCAGTCCATTGACAACAAACTGAATATCTAATAGAAATGGTCATCAAAGCCGCCAAGACTATATAAAGTGCAGTTCACCTTATGGAAACGTAAGTGTGTATGTATATCTAATAATCTCCCAATTGTTGACTCGAATATCAGTGTTTGCAAGTACCACCGTGTTTCTCTACAATTGTCGTCTCCATTTCTAATCATCATCGATCACTCGTGTAAATCCTAGTTTGTCTATTCACTAGAGTGAATTGTTCAAGTGAAACAGAACATATGACAGAACTAATAGTCCTGCAAATCATGACATTCAACAAAAGGATTCAAGATTTCACTACTGGTGAAAACATACAGTATAATAGATCTTTATTCGTGGAATTGATATTTTTGTCTAAAGTTAAAGGTACATGCAAACATTAAGGCTTCATAAACTTCTAGTAAAATACTCGTAGTATATAATCTGAAAGTCGCATGAATAAAGAAACAAAGAATATCACGACAATGAGACTGAATTTGCATTGTTAGCAGTGTGACTGCACATAGTCAGCCATATTTGGACTGTCTGATGATCATCAAATAGTCCATATTTCAATGTCGTTTTTTATTTTTATTAATCTAAAATACTAAGCCTTTTTTACCAAATTTAATATACTAAGCTGAAGATTAGAAGCATCAAAATTTTCATCGGACGATCCGTATGTAGCCACCGTGCACAACCCATATTCCATAAGACCATGTATGAAATAATAATTAAAACTAAAAGCAAAAGCACTGGTGTAAATTTTCCTAAATATACCATATTACCATCAAATCAAACAGTCAAGAATGTTTTTTGGTAGAGAATCTATAAGGAAGATATTATATGCAAATCAAAGTTGCCAAACACATATAAGCAGTGGGGGCTAAAAATTATCTCTAGGTTTCTGCATTTTCCATATCTATATGGATTTGTGCTATAAAAAAAGCTAATCTTTTTGGCATCTAAAGCTAGATGACTGACACACTAGAGAGTGATATACCAATACCATTGCTTTTATTTGGAAGCATGGATTCGTTATATGGAATAAAACAAAGTATCAAGCTTCAAACTTTAGATTTGTGCAGGAATCTTTATTATATGTTGCATATTTGATTTTGGCTTTTCTGCATGCCAAGTCTAAAGGAGCTGCAGTAGAATTGTGTATCCTCTGCATCTGAAGTTGGCATGTGAAAATCATCATTTATGGGACTTTACATGTATTGGTGAGATACCAAATTTGCAAACTTAATCATCTACTTCACAGATAAATTTCTATCTATTCAAAATCTTGGAACTTAATTTATCAGAATAATGTTGGAGGATGCACAATTTATTTATCTCAATTTCTGTAAGGATTTTGGTTATATTTCCTGTTAACATATCATTAATGCACCAGATTTAACAAATGGAACGCCCTCAACATAGGGCCAAGATTGAATCTATGGTAGACTTTGATAGCATGTTAAGATTTAAGTCTGAGTCTAACTCTAAATCCAGTGGCAAGAATTGTCCAAGAGAAAAGTAGAGTTATAAAAAGTGTCAGCTGATATAATAGATCATATGCATAGACACACATAATAAAGTATTTAAAATTCAACCATTAATTTTAGGGCCTAATACAGTCTTGATAAAAATTTAACTAAAGGGACAATAGTAAATTAGTAATACATCCCTATGCAGTAATAAACCAAATAAAGGTTAAAGATTTTCCACCTTGTGTGAATCTTTGCCTCCTTTTATGGATCTTTATGAAACACGGATACAAACACGGACACCGAACATGATATGGACACTGACACGTCGACACTGCTAATAATTTGAGAAAATCTCATAATTCAGGGGAATTAAGTGTCAGTATCGGACACGACACACCGGGACACGCCTAATCTGAGGAGTGTCCGTGCTTCATCCTTACACTATAACTTTGTTAAGTGCTTCTCTACAGTTAGTTGTGATGTGTCATAGACACAATTGATCATCTTGAACTCTATTGCATGATTCTATGCAAAGGAACATATAGATTAATTGTGTGCAAAAGCATGCACTCAAACCTTGTTTACGCTCCTTATACCCTTAAGATTAATATAATGCTTACAGTACTAAAGTGCCACTTATGAACATCATTCTCTAACAAGCTTCTTTGAGACTATTTGATGTTTTATTTTTGGGTAAGTGGCAATTTGCTGTGTATGATTAATATAATGCTACTTTAAAGATGCAATTAGACACATTGAACTTCCAGTACAGTAAAATGAAAGAAAAATCCTCAAATTTTAAATGTGCAGTAAAATAAAAAACGTTTTTTCCAAAAAAAATTCTTACACGGTGTACAGAAATTTGGTGATTTAAACATAAGACAAGAGAGTATTGATTAAAAAAAGGACTCGCCATGGCATGTGTATTTACAGAACTCTTGATAAAGTCACAATACAAGTAAGTATTCAATAACTGTAGTTGATGAATGGATATATTATATGAGGATGCTGACTTTTCAAAATTGATCTTAAATTCAGCTATCATTAGATTCGAGTTAAGAAAAAATGTACAGAAAACAACCTTTCAGACCCTGGTGATGTCTCTTGAGTGAATGTGATGTAGGGTACTCTGTTAAGGACAAAACTTATATGCAGTGCTAATGCGTATAAATTACGAACATTAGTTTTTATGAAGAAAAAAAATTATTGCGCTAACGCGTATAAATTACGAACATTAGCTTTATGAAATTTTGATTTTGATTAAAACTATAAGTATAGGAATTTTACATTTTCATATTGTAACAAACTATACTTATCTTTTTCAACGACGCCAACAATATATCAAATATAATACAAATTCTAATCTTTCTGAATGACACAACAGTATAACATTCTTATATGAAAAATTGTTTAAGGGTATATGGGAAGTTCAAAAAACCACTACATAACCATGTATTTCCTTTATATATAGCATAGAATAGATACAAAGTTATGTCCTTTTTGTTAATGAAGTTAGTATGAACCATTGAGTGAAATTATTTGAAGCTTTTTGCTTTTGAACAACCTAACTTTACCTAAGAATTGAATTGGTCATATTAGCAGCCATGGGTTGAATTATGGTATAACATTACTTTTCATGTCACTACTCACTAGTATACAACATTTATAAAATCACTACCTGAATCTCGAAATTTCCTATTACAATAAAATACCATACATTGTTGTTAAAAAATGAAGAAAAATGAAAATCAGTGTGGAATAGATCGCATTGTACAGCAGGTTTGTATTTCAATACCGAGAGTTTGCCTGACCCCTTCCTGCTGCAACATAACCGGACATGGCAGCTGCTTTCTTTTTTCTCAGGTATATGAATGATCCGCTAATGAGCAACAAGAAAATTACAACACCCTGTACAACGTTTTCCACATAATATACACGGTTAGCATAAACCTCATTTGATGACAAACGAGTAAAATGCAGTGCAACGCATTTTAGTAGAAGTTACAGATATGAATATCCTATAATATCAACACAAAGGTTAAGGCAGCTGAAAACAGAAAAAATCACACGCTTTCAAATTTTGAGGACATTGTGTGTATGATGTATCTTCATTGACATTCATGAATAAACTAGTTCATGCTTAACCTAACATTCATGAATAAACTAACTCGTGCTTAACCTCTTGTAACAAGTTGACAGAGTAGCAATAGAAGTGTGCCAAAAAGAAAGCTTAAAACAAAATTATTAACTATTACGACTTAACTGATTAGCAAAGAACTGAGGAGATAAAGACGGTAGCGAAACCTCAAGCACTACAGATACATTGATATGAGCATGTGTGGTTGAAGTATTTTAATTTCAATTGTTTTTCTTAAATTCCCAGTGGAGATTAAAGCCCCTGTGAGAACTAGTAGTCCTAATACCAACAAACTAACATAACAATACCATAAAGCAGAAAGCTAGATCATGGAAGAAGGACAATAAATATTGCACCCATCTCCTTACGACCCTGAATGAGGAAGGGTAGCCACTAAAACGGGATGGAGATTATTAATGCAAAGTACATGTGACATCCTTAGAGACTCCAATGTATAATAGCATATTTGGATTTGTATTGGAGGATATATGGCCTTAAAAAGTGTTTATAAGTGGTGTGCAGTCGTCACCTTATTAGCCGGTTTCGAAGAGCTGAGTTAGACTCACCCAAATTTTAAGATGTTTGATTTTCACATGTCCCTATACTCTCAAGACGTGGTCTATAGATGTTTGATATCAGAGTTCGTACACCATATGGTGACACCATACTTCAATTTTCCAAACACCAAATAAGATTTATCAAATGTTAATGTTGTGTACTTGCGTCCTAATTTATGAACATGACTGACATTTTGCAAGCTTTTCGCACGAATTACCTTGGTGCTTAAGGCTAATGACAACATGGAAAAACATGGTTCATGCAGATAAATGCAGCTTATGGTCTAAGTAATAGAACTTTCCTTTGCTTCTTCTAACTTTACCAACAGACATCCCCCTATTGACAGATTGCTAATAAGTGACAGCTTTTCTATCAGCTTGACTCAATATTGTGGTCATTACTTGTTTATATATGTATATATGAATGGCACATATAGTTTCCAATTACACATTCTTCCTTGAGATTTAAGGAACCAAACACTAAATAGCAGCAGACAACACAGCTTAATCCTCTAAGTTGGACACATTAGTTCGAAAGGATAATACACAACTAAATATTCAACATATAATATGATTTTTCCGTTCGACCAAGTTCAGAAGCTATTCAATGAATATAATAATAAATCTGAGATAGGAGCAGAAAATCACCTCAAAACCAAGCACTGACAACTTCTCTTCAGTATCTGCAGGTATGCAGCTTCTATAAGTGACATAAGCCTGTGACTTATTATCTGAAGCGGAAGAATCATCCAGCAATGTTCTCTGTGACTGCGAAGTTATGAACTCTCCATAAACATTTTCAACTATATGAGATTTTGCACTACTATTAGAAATTTCCAAAGTAGACCGAGTTTTCTGAGGTTTTGTTTTCCTAGCATCCTTCGTTGAATCTTTAATCTCTTCACATTTGAATGGAATTCGGTACCCTGTCTCACTACAGCGATATTTCTCATCACCCTATAAACTCCACCCAAAAAAGCTTGGAGTTAACAATAAAGTAAAGAGGCCTATGAATAACAACTAGACAAAAGACATCATGTATAGAACAAAGTAAGAAGGGCCCAAGCATACATATAACAAAGAGATCATAAGTGAAATCCTTAACGTAGACATAAAATCAATGTTTTAAAAATTGAACCAGACAGTTCAACCTATTGAACCATGAAATGGCACTGAGTTCATCTATTTAAGCTGTTTGATTGCGGTTTCGTCCCAATTCAAGCAATTTAAAAGATTGAACCATGATCCCAAGATTTCACCAGTTCGATGTTAATAGATCTTCAAATCTTTTAAATGCTTTACAAAACTTCTTTTGGATGAGGGAGTCTAAAGATTTAACTTGAATCCTATTTCATAAACGATCACCATTCCCCATTCAACCCTTTGAAGTCACATTAACATTTACGTTCGAAAGCAAGACTTCAAACAACATATAACACATTACTACATAAATTGAAGTCAGATCTTTGCATTCACGTATTTCATAATCTTGCCAACCTTTAACACCCATTAGCTCATTTCAAAAATATCCACGGCTCAATCTGAACCACAACCGATGCAGCACATATACTAACACGTTAACACAGATAATAATTTGACAAAATGACATAATTCAATTTAATCACATGTGTCAATTTCGTGCAGAACACTGACATGCGACAGACACCAAACAAGCCTTTCATCAGAATTGCCGTTGCTACATAGACCACAACATAACAGTTTCTGATATTGCAGAAACCACAACAAGACTACAATCAGCTACATTTGACTAGAAATTCAACCTTAAAGGTGAATAAATCGGGAAATTCAACCTGGTCGCTGCCAATTGTGCTATGCTCAAGGGACATTCAAACCTCTATTTATGAATAATTTCAACTATAATTCTAAAATAACATAAGCAAAAGAAAAGAAAAAAGAAACCTTTTCAGAGTAGATGCAGGGAACACAAGGACCAGAAGGAGCACAAT
>Ga0315913_1006167_pt1 | contig 14515 bp, 7 predicted proteins | sample MpolsnodulesMG_FD_207736 | JGI IMG/M metagenome (GOLD analysis project Ga0315913, IMG submission 207736) | Medicago polymorpha root nodule microbial communities from Los Angeles, California, United States - small nodules | ecosystem: Host-associated > Plants > Roots > Nodule | place: USA... | reverse complement strand
TCTCTTTTTCATTTTCTCTATAATCAACTACCAATGAAAATTGTTTTTACATCTTCCTATAAAACTTATTTCAAAGATAACACAAAAAACTATGTTACAAACTACTATGTTTTAGTTTTTTTAATAAGTGCGATTTTTTTTTACTTATAATATGGGACGGAGGGAGTAGTTACCCTTATATTGCAAAATTTACTGTCGTAATTTTCTAATACAATTTATAGGGAAATTACTTCATTGAGATAAAAAAAAAAAAAAAGAAACAGAGAGATAAGAGACACAATTATTACTTTTAGAGCAGTATGGCATGTTTTTGACAAGCTAAAAATTACCATGTCCTTCTTTGATGAAAACCAGGCGCATGTTTGCTGAAAATCAACGGAGCACAATACTTTCATAGCAAATATAGTAAAAAATTACTAGCACTGCTAACGAGAGAAAAAATTACTAGTTCACTGAATGTGAGATCTTTGAATCGTGGAAAATTACTAGCAACTTTGCTATCAAGTTGCAGAATATCATGGAAAATTATTGTCCTTCTTTGAATCGGTAGGAGTCGTCACGTTGGATTTTGACCGGCTAGAAAACCAATCCAACGTTGACACTTGGACAAAGAGTCATATGGGTCATGATACGCCACCATAGTGAACATAATAACTCTGGTGCACACCATCCCATTGAAGCACGTCCCCGTGCATCCTACACAATACACATGGTCTCCAATGACTTTCTGATAAGGCGCCGCATTTCATTGGATCTGTTAGCGTCTCCTTCCTCTGTATAAGAGTAAAGTGCTACATTTCAAAGTACGATTCATTTCCCACATATTTTTACGCATTACCTCATTTCCTACACTGACTTGAACGTTGAAGTGCTAATGTGCTTGTACACACCCTTCGTTCCACCGCAAAGACGTTGTTGCCATCGCACCAAAACACGGCACCGTTACCGTTGCCTCGTTCCATCCCCATCGGACAGATCACTAGCTATATCAACGGAGAGAAAAAAATTAGTTCACTGAATGTGGCACAAGCCAAATGAAAACCACTCAAAACCTTCACCACAAGAAGTTATATTAAAATTGACTAATTAGACTTAAAAGTGACATTTTTAATATAAGATCATTCATATACATTGGTCTATGATATCGAAATATAACCACATTTTTAACACACAAAAAAAAATATACATCGTTATCTGTCAATCACAATCCAAACCCTCAATCAGATGCAAACCATTACAAAACTGTTGAATACAAGTGCAGTTAAAATATGCATCTAATTCCTCAAAAAAGAAAAAATCTGCATCTAAATTTAACGTTTCTACACCGTCCGCATCTGTGTACATAGCCGTATGGATCCAAGTTGATGGCAACCACACTAGTTGCAACATAGAACAATTCATGGGAAAAAAAAACTAATGATTTTGAGAATGAGATTCTATAAGGAGTCATTTAATTCTTTCGACAGCTCATTGTGTCTAATCATAGACTCCTTTTCACTATGTGTGGGACAAGTGAAAAAGATGGAACAAGTTACTTAGCCCAACCAAATTGCTAATGTTTTCTTGACTTCGTATTAGGTGTAGTCGCTACGATAGGTAATCAGTATTTCAGAACCGTTATTTGTTTCCTGCCCTATCTTCAGAGATTTATGGCAGCAGATTCGTGCTTGGATTGGGGTTAGTGGGGTAGATCCCCTTGACATCTCTGATCATTTTGTTCAATTCACGTACATGCTAGGATTAACATCAAAATTCCGTTCATTCATGCAACTTTTATGGTTAGCTTGTGTGTGGGTGTTGTGGACTGAGCGGAATAACAGACAGTTCAACAACACTGAAAATTCTATACATCAATTGGTTGAAAAGATTCAAATCCACGCTTACTGGTGGTTGAAGGCAGCAAATGGTGCGTCTGTGTTCGGGATTCATAGTTGGTTTACTACCCCTTTACTTTGCTTGGGTATAGGCTAACTGTTTCTTTTTTGCTGTTTTCCATGGTCTGTTGACTGAACTCTTGTGTAATTTTGGCTGCACCCTTCCAGCACACCTTGTGCGGAAGGTGTGAAGCCTTTGTTGTTAATATATGTTTCATTTTTGCCTCTTCAAAAAAAAAAAAAAAGTATTTCAAAACCGTGGTGGTTCAAATGTTGAAGTAATTTTGATTTTTGTTTAGTATAACATATTTTTTTACATGTAAATGTTAGTGATTAGTTTGTTTAGGAAGAAGAAAAAAATACAAAGATCGAATCATGAATCTTCTTCTTAATGCTCCTTTAACGTTTCAACTTATATCACATGATATCTTTGGGCACAAGACAAATTTTTGTATACTATTTTATGTATGTTTTGTCTAACATACACAAGTAAAATAATCTTACATCATGTACAAATATTTTTTTCATCATTGGATCAATAAGCCATATAATATCTCATTTAATTTAATGGTGGATTTATTGATCAAATGATAAAAACTAGCTTAGTGATGATGCAAGATTTGTGTCTTATTTATGCATCATAGAATTAATCTTTTATATAATCATGCTATGTTTTATGTGCCGGTATCTCGAGGGGTTGATTGGTTTGTTGCACGCATTCCAATCTTGCCTACCTCGATTTAAAACCTGACATATAAATGTTATGTTATATGTGAGAAGTATCCATGAAGAGATGAATTGGAAACACAACTTAAGTTTTTCTTTTCAATTGAATTTTTTCCATGAAAAAGACTAAATTGAGAGATTTCTTTTTTGGTGAATTAAGACTAAATTGAGAGATTATTCATTCATTTTATTTACATTTTAAAGTAACTATGTAAAAAATTCAAAATTCTACCAAAGTTTAAAAGAATCTCTTGACTCACAAGAGAGATTAACCAATAACATTCAATCATCTGAACACAACAGGCTACCCCCAAATAGTCCTGTTCTGTGAGAGTGAAACTATTTGGAAGTATTTTCAAATACTATGATGCATTTTGTGATTGATTGTTGCTTCCCAGCTGTAACTGGACCCTTCTATTGTCTTCTTTCTTATTAGTCTCTTCTAACTCTCTATTTTCATTTCACTCTTTCTTTCCTCCTTTAACCCTTTTATTATATCAACCTTTTAAAATAACCTTTCTTTTTTCTTTTGTCTTTCAATATTTATTTTGCCATTAAGTGGTTGATGATTCCAAAATTAAAATAGACCCTACTTTACTTCTTTGTCAAATTGTTTCTTTGTATAAACAAAAATTAAATATTCTCCACCAACTTGTTGCCTTTCTATAAATTCCCTACTCAAATCACATAGACTCCTCTTCCACTTTCTCATTTTTCCTATCATATCTCTCAAACTTTCTAAATAGGCACTAAGATATTTTATTTATATATCATACGGTCCATCATTGCTCTTGTGTATTCAATAACAAAACCTCTCTTTCATTTCTTCCTCACATGTTCTTCCTCCTCTCATAAAAAAATCACCTTAGAAATTGCATATTAATTAATTAAATGTCCAACATCTTATTGTTAATGTTTGATACTCATGTATCCAATTCTCAGTGAAATCTTCTTTTCTGGGTGTATGATCAATTCCACTGTTAGGCGCAGGACCCATTTAGTTCAATCTTTCTCTGTTGCTTTCCTCTATTGGCTTTACTACGTTTCATGATTGTTAATCCTTCATAGTTTAAACCTATATCATCTATATCTATATCATAAAAATAATCAAATTTTATATTTCTGCAGTATTAATTTTTCTAAGTTTGTTATTTAATATTTTCTAGTGTCTGGGTCCTGCTAGTGTTTTTATCTTTGTTGTTATTAGTATTAATTATTAAATATTAAGAGGGTCAAGTTAATTAATATCTCATCATGGCTTCATCAAGTGGAACATCTTCAGGTTCATCTCTACTACAAAACTCAGGTTCAGAAGAAGATTTACAGGCTTTGATGGATCAGAGAAAGAGGAAGAGGATGATATCGAACCGCGAATCGGCAAGGCGGTCTAGGATGAGGAAACAGAAGCACTTGGATGATCTTGTGTCACAAGTTGCTAAGCTGAGGAAAGAGAATCAAGAAATACTCACAAGTGTTAACATCACCACTCAAAAGTATTTGAGTGTTGAAGCTGAAAATTCAGTGTTGAGGGCTCAGATGGGTGAGTTGAGCAATAGGTTGGAATCTTTGAATGAGATTGTTGGTGCCTTGAATTCAAGCAATGGAGTTTTTGGAGCATCAAATGCTTTTGTTGAGCCAAATAATGGTTTCTTCTTCAACTCTTTGAATAATATGTCTTATATGAACCAGCCTATTATGGCTTCTGCAGATATATTGCAGTACTGAGACGGATCCGGATTCCCTGCTGTAAAAGAAACATGCATTTACATGCAATTAACAATCTCGACTGTTAATTTGAGACCAGACAGCTCGAAATATATAACATCAAAATTAATTTTAAATCAACTATGTGATTGACTTAAATCAATTGGACGGTCGAGATTGAAAACTGTGTGACACAATAATTGCAGGGAATCTGATTCCATAATGTGATGAGATCTCTTGGGAAAGAGAGTTGTTGATTTCCTTGGTTTGAGTTTGTTGATGAGATATTGTAATGACTAGCATCAAATGGAGATAAGGAATAAGTGAATTGTGTGTATCATAAAGTGCAATGGTTGTTAGGTGATGGTTCTGTGAATGGGGTCTGTTTTAGAGACTAGTGTGAATTGAGGCATTGGCTATGGCCAATATATTATTGTTGTCACCTACCTTTGCTATATTATAATAATAATATTGACCTAATTCTTCATGTAATTACTAGTTACTATCCCTACTATAATTTATTTTTATTTTTTCCATTTAAAAAATTGAATGCTCTTCATAATTTGGAGTAATTTGCTTAAATTGGTTGTACACATTGTTGTTAAATTGCTAAAGTGGAAGAAATTCGAGAAAGATGAATGCATTCTTTCAATAATTGATTTTTTTTTTTTGTTGGTATTTTGTAAGTGATTTTGGTACACTTTAAGGGGATTTGATTTATTGAGCTTTCATGTATACAAACTGATATAGGTAAGGGAGGGCAAGTACATCCTCTTCAATTTAATATGAAAAATAAGCATTAATGTATTATAATAAACAATGAGAGTTGCAAATACCAAAAGTATAGCTACATGATTAGTGATTCTCTATGATACGTGATACGAGTATGTATGTGGTTTGCTGCCTACCAAGGATTGAGTACGTTGTAGGTATACTAAGCTGATACGTTTGAGTTTGTAAGAAGATGATAATATTTTTTAGTGTAAATTGCTTTTATGATAGTATTTGTTTTTTGCATAACCTTGATTTTCTTAATTAACAAGGAAATTTAAGGCAATAAGCCAATAACAATGAATTGGTTTAGTGATAAAAGATTTAAACTCTATAAGTAAATGATCATAGTTTCAATTCTTAATACTTACATACAAAGATAATTTTTGTTTAATAGTGGTGAAAATTTCGTATAAATAACATCAGGAAAAAAAAAGTATTGAAGGATTTTTAAAGAAAGTACTAACAAGTGTTCTCAAGACAGTTGTTAAGAAAGACAAGAAAATAAATTTTATATTAAAAATGACATATTTAAGACTTTTGAGGAACTAATTACACGATTTCTAATATAATATCACTCCTCTCAATTATAAGAAAAATAACACCTTTTTTTTTAACAACTAATATATATGATATATATTATCGACAAAATACATTAGACACATGTTAGACAAATCCATTTAATAAACTTAAAATCTAAAAATGTTGTTTATAATTGAGGTGGAAAAGAATACTACATTAAATTCTTTATCGAATGTTCAAGAAGTATGGCCATTATTTAAATTGTGTGGAAGGTTCATGTTAGAGATGTGTGCCCGTATGTGTTGATTGAATGAATTGTCCAAAACCAAAAAGAAAATGACACGAGAAGTGCAGAAGCTAGTAGGCGTGGCACCTTTTTTTCCCCATATAGTGGTTGCGGTTTGGAAGGAATTTCTTTCATAGGATGTTGGATTTAACTTGTAACTATCTTAACGCACTTCAGACGCTCTAAACTTTATTTTCCCAAAATTTAATACCCTTTGTTGCATTTTATTCAAATTGAGCTTTCTTAATTATAAGGTGAGTTATGTACAATACCACCACTTGTTAAATAGTCTATGATAAATCAGCACTTTAAAATTACTTCAAATATCAATGAGTTGATCGATATCTTCCATTGGAAAAACTCTCTTTCATAATTGTTTATGCTGCTTTGAGATCTCTAGTTAAGCTAAAGAGACCAAAATCACATAAACTCTACAAATAATTTTTATCTTTTTTTTAATGGCCTACAAATATTTTTTTATCATTTCCTTTCGGTTTGTCTAAGCCTCTAAGGAAGCAAAGATTCTTTTTTCTTTTATTAAAAGAACGATGATTGGTTTATAATAATATTTAAATGATATAATAAGAGGTCTCTTTTAATATAATTAGATATCGCAAGTTCGAATCCAATCATGAAAGTACATCAATGTTAAATATCTTGATGGAGAACTTTGTGGCTAATGCAATCCTAACTACCTATTTAGGTTGCGAGATAAATATCCGCAAGTGTGCAATGGATATTCAGTTAAAAGAAATTAAGGTAAAGGGGTAAAGTAAAGGGAAAACAAAAAATATCAACGAACAAAAAAAGGGACGACAAAAACTGAAAACAAAGGTAAGAACATAGGGTAAATTAAAGTTGTTGCCAACCCAGGTTCTTGGAAAGATATAAAGATATTCACACGTCTTTATGAGAAAAAAGAGATTCCGATAATGGTACGTGCAAATGTAAGGGACAAAGTTCCGGAGCAATTAAGCAAGTGATTAGACAATTAATTAATTGTAGAGAGGACTTAAATGCCACCAATTAATTATAGACACGAAACTGAAATTAAGCTCAAAGTTGAAGTTTGGTTAGCTTATCAACAATCATGTGATTAGACATGTGGAGCCAAATATGTCTGTGAATACATACTTAAATTAAGCCAATCCTTTAGAAGAAGGCCGGGATAATTCAACTATGTTAGTTATAACACATAGTATTATTTCAAATAGGTCAAATATTTGAATCTAATGGTACTTTTGTAGTCACACATATTATTATTTCAAGCCAAATTTTATACTCCCTCCGATCATATTTATAAGAGACGTCTGGGTCAACAAAAGTTAATGTATCTAGACCAATTTTTTAACCAAATTCATCAACTTTTGTTGACTTAAAATTCTCTTATAAATAGAACTGGAAGGAGTAGTCACTATCACATATATTTAACTTACGCTAAGAAGATTATGATCAACACCTTAGAGTGTTTTTCTTCCCAATTTTACACATTCCATTTACTCATGCATGCCTTTCTACTGTCACCAATCACCATAGATCTGTTGTTCTTTTTTAAAGTTGGGAATATACTTTGGTTTCTAATATATGCCTAAAGCAGTTACTATATTCAAAAATAAATAAACTAGAAAACAATCCAACAGCACAAGGAAAAAAGACTGTTTACAACAATGATTACCACCGAAATTTGGCACCTGTGATGGTTCACCAACCGTGTGGTATAAGCTGCTCTGTGACAGTTCAAAAAACCATAGCTCCAATTGTTGGCTGTTGTGAATTCAAATGAAAAACTCACATCAATATCTTAACGTGTGGAGCAAAATTAGCAGCAGTTAGACCAAAATGATCACAAACAATAAAATAAGATAAAAAAGAAGAAGGAAAAGAACAATTGTTCATCCATTTCGGTCTAAATTTGATCTACGTTTAGAGGAGTGTGATCTCTCCACTTCTCTATCAAAGAGTTTCTTACAAAGAGATACAAGTGTTACAAGAAATTAGTCTTCAACAATAAACCCTAATTTCTACCTTTTTTCTAAACGCCTTCTTGTGGCCAAGAGATTCGATGATTTATCTCGAAGGTGTTTCCCATCCCTTGGCCTTTGATTTCCTAAGGATTTCTTCTTTTGGTAAACCCTAGTTTACCTCACTTTTACCTCTTGTTGGAACTGAAAACCAACACATTGTAGATATAGGCGTCGCTCAGCTCGTCTTGCACTTTAAGCAACAACCTTGCAGACTACAAGACTTGTGAAGAAAGTAGGTAAACTTGCTTGTCTTGCACTTCAAGAAATAGCCTTGCATCTCATATGTCTTACCAAGAAATAAAATCATCTAATATTTATGCTTTATGGAGAAACAAGTAGCATCTTCAGCTTTCTTGAGAAATAAGAAGAAAAATAATCATCAAAATTTTGAGTCACACACAATAATTCTCCACCTTGACTCTAAATCGATGGTGATGTCACTTTAACTATCAACCACCTTGCCCTTAACCATGCATCCAACTACACTATGTAGTCTCATAAGTCTTCACCTTTACCTCTTCAAACCTCATAATGTCTTCCCCCCTCTTGAAGATCCATGCACTCGACTACACTAGTTTTTTTCTTTTTTTGTAGTTCCACAAGTTATCACCATAAGATCTTCAGCTTCCGAAGTGATCAATTTTTGTCCTCTAAGATCCCCTTGTTTTCAATTACCCTTGTTCTTTTAAGGTAATCTCACAAGTCATGTCATACCTTCTTCAATCTCTGGAATGTCTTCCGTTCTGTTGAAGAATCTCTTTCTCTCCATTAAAGCATGCACCCAAGGTCTCCATAGTCGTACCACATTGGTGCAACAATATCCCTCATTTCCCTATCTCTCTACAAAATAGCTAGGAGCTATTGTTGGTTGTCTTCTTCTAGTCCCCACGAGTGGAAGATTGTACCTCAAGCTGAGTTTTCTCCAACTCAATTTCCAAATGTGTACCACCACTATGTCTTTCACCTTGTAACTGCCACCTCTCAGGCTTAACATGAGTGTTCTTACCTCCGCCTCTCCAGACTGATGATGTTGTGTGTTTAACATCTCTTCAGACAATCATCCATTTTGCATGAAGGACAACCTTGTGCACATCATTGTCACGGTTGTCTCCTTTGCAACTTCTCTCAACACTTTATCTCTGAGGCACATGACAATGGCACTACTAGCCTTGTCCACCATTTCGATCTTTTTTGCTTGTGATATGGTAGTTGACAACCCAGTCTCACCTTTCAGGGCCTCTGTACACCTTTGTTGAATCAAGATTGTTTGCATCTTCACCTTCCACAAAACAAAACCATTATCTATAATGAATTTCTTGATATCCCACTTGGTATCCATGGTGCTCACTTGATGATTTGTTTCGATTGTCCCACGGTGAGCACCAATACTTTGATGTGTGGAGCAAAATTAGCAGCAATCAAAGCAAAGCAATCACAAACAATAAAATAAGATAAAGAAGAAAAAGAAGAAGGAAAAGAAAGATGATATTTGTGTTAGCTTGTATTTTATCTTGGTATATTCGACAAGTAAAAGAAGGTTCAAAGCTGCAAGAATCTCTAAGTCCGCATCGGAAGTTGCTAAATTCGACAAATACCGAGAACATTCGACAGAAGCTATACTTCGACAAGTAGTTAGATTATGGAAAAGTTGGTTTCAAGTGTCCAAACACGTGGAAAGCATGCAGTTCTCGTCGAAGACATGCAGTTTTTAGCAATTTAAGTCTTTGCAGTTATTTTCTCTCTATATATATAGTAGTTTTCATAAGGAAATGGGGTCACAAATCACTTATAGAATTCTAGCACTCGAAGTACCAGTGTCTAGAGAAAAGAGTCACATAATGTACGTAATCTGATTTGTCAAACCACATTTACTTTAATGCAATGCAATTTACTTTTCTTTAAGTTTCTGCGTTTAAACTTTTAAGTCTTTTACTTGCATTTTCTTTACTGATCTCTGTCGAAAGGTAGTTATCTTCATACAAAAAAAAACAATTTTCTTCATCTTGTTCATAAAGCAACCTATGAATATGATGAACATTCATACATTTTCTTAAAAAATATTGCACAACATGTCTTATGATTTATGGTTTAATTCTGCTTATAATAATCAAAATTAGTCCTATTGTTTACCAAAAACACCGGTAAACCATTTGTTCTTAAATTGATTGACTTTTCTTTACAATTTTGAACTATGGTAGTGCTAGTGAATATTCAAGTTTTCTTATGCTTCCTCATCCCATAATTTGAAAAATAGGAGATCACATCATATTGATGTGGTGTGAAGTCTCCTCTGATCTTTTGTTGAACAAATGAAAATCTTCACCAAACTCTTCTTTATAATCTTTACATCTCGTTCGTAGATTTTCATGATTTTTGACCCCCAATTTTGCCAATTTAAACCCTACTCTTATTTTCGTAATTTTGTAATGCCTAATTTGAACAAAGACTAAAGTGGAAATAAGAGTTGATTGACATCCTTCAAAAAAAAAAATTTTTGATTGACACATCAATTATTTTTGGCACATATAAATAAAATTAGGGCAAATTGACGTGGGAGACATACTTGCAAAATGGAAAACAAAGGGAACCAAATTTGTTAAAAAAATGGACAAAATTCACACAACCACAACATTTTTTTAGAGGTCACACAATCACAACATGTCAATGTTCTGCAAATCGAGTGTTAACTCTCCGAGTTTATCGAGTTTACGTTTTTAGGTACCAAAATCGTGCTAACTCTGAGGTAAACTCGATTTCTGGTAAAATCAGAATGTTTGACGAGTTTGACTCGAGTTAACTCGGTAAACTCGTGTAAACTCGACCGAGTTTACCGAGTTTAAGTCTAAAATAATTTTCGGGATAATTGCGCCATTTTTTTACCAATTTTATTTCAAAGCTCAATTCCTTTTCTTCAAGGCCAAAGACTGAATAGTTGCCTTTACGTAACTCGTTGTCTGGCTTCCTGAAATGAAACTTCCTTTTCTTTCTTCTCTGAGTTCTCGAACCATGAACAGGGAGCACATACCAGTTAGGGTTACGGTGGTGGAAGGAAACTATTCTGATTGCAACGCCGGTTAGGGTTGCGGTGGTGGTGTTTATTGTCGGCTGTGGTAGAACCATAGAAGAAGGCATATTTTCTTATTTCAACGGAAAAAACAGAGCTTCAAAGTTCAAAATGTACTTAGAAAAAGACATATTTTCTTGTGAAAATTGCTATTTTGGATGGTTAAAACTTAAGAGACTTGTGATTTTGCAAGTTTATTTTGTATTTTGACGTTTAGTTAAACATAATGCTTTATTATGGTGGCTGAAAACCTTTATAATTTAGTCATATTTTGCACTATTGGACTATTTACAATATTATATTAGTTTACATATGTCATGTAAATAATAAATTTTATTTAATTTTAATTTTAGGTAAACTCGTACGAGTTCTCGAGTCAAGTTTACCTAGGCAAAACAAGTTGGGGTAAATTTTCGAGTTGTAAAACCTTGCAACATGTAGAGGAGTCAAAACTCAAAAGTAGAATTAAGTCTTTATATGAAAATTTTCAAATGGTATTTATTTTAAAAACATTCATATAGCTTTCTGATCGCTAAAATTGATCCTCCTTACAAGTGCTAATTTTATGTTGCTGTCGTTACAAGTTACCAGGATAGCAAAATGTTAGTTGGTAGATAAGAAATATAAATAACATGGCAAAATGGGTCCAATTTGATTTTTTATTGAGGCTCTAGTTTTCTTAAAATTACACCATACGTTGTACTTCTTTGTCTTTTTTTTTTTGATAAAAATCGTACCTCTTCATCTTAAATAATTAAACAAAAATATTCTTTTTTTTTTACAAACATCTAACCAAGTAATTGAACTTACGTGGTAAATGAATTTCATTAAGGACGAATCATTTAAAAGAAAATAAGTTTTATTATTGAGTAAAAAATATTCTTGGTCAAACTTCTTTATCTTACGGTCAAACTCTGATGATCAAGACTCATTTCCGCTGAAAACCAGATGGTTAACGCAAAGAAAAAAACATAAACTTCAAGAGATTCTTTTTAAAGATTTTCAATCACTATCTTTGATAAATTTTTCCCACATAAAACAAAACAATGCAAGGGAACGGCTCTAGAGTTGTCTATTTTTTTAATTTTTTTTTGTAGTGTTACAAAGTAACGAAGCAAAAAGAAAAAGAAAAAAAAGGGAGAGACGAAATTAAGTTCCAAGCTTATTTTTCAGGGCGAGAGATTCCATGTCAAGCGGAGGGCAATTCCAATGAGCAGAGCACCTTGCATGTGATCATTCCTTAGCCATAAAACCTGCACACATATTTTGTTTCATATGAACATGCACCAATGTTGTATTCCCATTTCCATGTAAGTCATCTCTAATATGAAGGATGTCACTAGCATAAGTGTGCAAGGTATGATCACGACCATCAATAATCAGGTCTACGGCTTCCAAACAATCACTCTCACAAATAATGTTGACATAACCTTTTTTACTACAAAAAACAAGACCTATCCGGATAGCACGTAACTCAGTTAATAAAGCATCACCTCCAACTTCATAGTGAGAAAAACTAACTATCCAATCTTCATCATAGTTGCAAACAACACCGCCAACACTTAAATAACTAAAATCTTCTAAAAAGCTACCTGTCTATTTTTTTTAATTGGCGAACCCTCTAGGGTTGTCAATGTTTTAGTCACGGATCATATACATAAGAATAATTTAAAATTACAGTCTCGTGACCACCTAGGTAACTCACTCTCTTTAAATAATAACATATGTATGTTTACATTTATTTATAGCAAATAAATTTATAGATTTTTCTTTTGAGGAAGTTATGGAAAAATAAAAAGCTAACTGATTAAATTTGTAGTTTCAATAGAATTAACGGCTGAGTGAATGACATGAGTAAAGTTGAGAGGAAAAATGATAATTTACAAACTTTAAATTATAAATAAATTAATTGAATTAGTTTATCAAAATAAACAACAAGCTGGTATAAATAAGTTATAAAGTCGTAAAAAACAAATAGTACCAACTAAATATTTTTTATCATACGAATTTATAAGTTACGAGGTTAAAATTTTGCGTTAAAGTGAAAAGTTAAATAATGTTCATTGTTTGTTGTCAACCCTCACGAACAGTACCACCAAACTTTTTTTAATGCGCACCACCACACTTGTGTCTTTTAAAATAACAAATAGGCCACCGGATGATTTTGAATGCCCAAAGAAAATAGCCATAATTACACATGTGAATTAACCAAAAAATATGCAACTTGTATCTAGCGTGCTACAATTATTTATGTTTATAAGTGTGACAAACATTGAACATAACATATGCATGAATTTTGATCATAAAAAAGAAAAATTAAAAATAACATATGCATGAATGAATTATAATAAAAATCATCAGAATGTAAAAAGACATGGATTAAAAATGAAGGAAAATGTGACCCAAAAAACATGAAGGAAAAGTGAACAATTAAATTGTGTCTTAGGTGGTATAAGTCATTTTAAGACCATAAACACATAAAAATAATTGTTGGAAAAACAATAGTGCACGAGGTCTTGTCCATTAAGAAACTAAATTTATTTTTGTTTTTTTAGTACGGTGGGGTTGGCTACTGCTCTTGTTTTGCCGCCAGGCAAATTGCCTTGATAATTTACTTCTAGCACGTCCTCGTGTGACTTGAAAACATTTGTCATGTTAAAACTTACAATTTTAAAAGTCGTGCTAACTTTGGACAAAAGTTAAGAAATTAAAATTATAAGTTTTAATATGAGAAATATTTACAAGTCATACAAGGACGATGCTAGAAGAAAATTATCAAAATTAAATCGAGTGGCGGCAAGTAGTAACTACTCCGCCATGCTAAAAAAAACAGAATTCTATGTAATTAATTCATCCACGGTAATGTGAAGTATAAATTCTACGTAGCAATACCTAACTTTGCTGCCAATGTCATAAGTGTTAATTAAAATTCCTTACGGTTATTACCCCAGTTTGAATCCAATGTTTGTCTTTATATGTGTGACTTCTTAAATGATGTTTATCATTTTGTCTACGGAAAAAACATTGCATAAGTGATAATGTTTGTCAAAAACAAATTATAGGAAATGGTTAAGAGGATAGGCATTTTTCTAATGATCAATTAAGGGTCCTTTGATTTACAAAAGCATGTACCGAATAAAATAGCACATAACAAACATTTAAAATGTTAAGAGAGTTTTTTATATTGTAAGATGTTTGATGAACAATAAACATCACAACAAAATAAAGTAATATTTTCTGATTACTAGGGCACCCTTTATGAATCTAAATACTACATCCTTATTTTTCTACAAATCAAATGCAGTTTAAAATAGATACAACTGTGGATGCCTCGGTTGTTCTTTTTCATTCGGATGATCCATAAAGTTGTATAGCTGGAAGCTCAATATGTAACCAAGACTAAACAATTTAATTAAACACTATAACATAAATGCTTGTTTATTTCTATTTCTTTTTTTTTTTTTGGTAGTAAGTTTATTTCTATTTCTATTATATATAAAAGATGAATGAAGTCTTGACAAAAAAAAAATGAATAAAGTCAACT
>Ga0315913_1006162_pt1 | contig 14524 bp, 7 predicted proteins | sample MpolsnodulesMG_FD_207736 | JGI IMG/M metagenome (GOLD analysis project Ga0315913, IMG submission 207736) | Medicago polymorpha root nodule microbial communities from Los Angeles, California, United States - small nodules | ecosystem: Host-associated > Plants > Roots > Nodule | place: USA... | reverse complement strand
AGGTACCTAAACCCTAACATCTGGATTCTATATCAAATACAAAACATTGTCTTGACTAAAAATTATATTGTTGATGTTGAACGTCTTGAAGTCGTAGAATGTAGACACATGCTCTCCAATGGAATTTTGAGAAAGTAGCATTAACAATTAAAATTAGATACAAATAAAAAAAAAAATCAATCCTATAATCTACAACCAAATGATTAAACTTCTATGCTTTTAAAACACATAAAATACTTATTATTACAAAAAAAATTATGGGGGAAGAGACACATGAAAATAATAAAAAACAAATTGTCTATATATATAGGGGAAAAAATAATGGCATGATCAATTTTGATTGGTTGATAAAAACTAAATGAGTCATGGTTCATCTTGATTGGCTAATAAAAAAATAAATGAGTTATAATTCAATTTGATTGAATGATAAGAAAGCATTAAATGATATGAAGAATGTGAAGATGCCACGTGTACTATTTAAAAAAATTAAGGCAAATGTTTATAATAGAGATTATTAAATTTGTGATGGTTAAAGAGTGTCGGAGCACTCGTTTACAAGACCCGATTATTAAACTTCTCGGTATCTTGGTCGAATTACATCAGCGTGTAATTTTAGATTAGCAGCGAAAATAGAGTAACCGATGAAGAAGGTCACAGTATTTGTGTCCATTCTTCTCTTCTCAATACTTCGTTTTCAACAATTCGTATCTTCATCGCCTTTCTTACACGGAAACCAGGTAACACCTGAATCAATGTTTAGATTTCAAGTTCAGTATAAGATTATAAGTTTATGTTGTTTCAATCAAATTATGTATTAAATTTTATTTGCAAGAACTCTAAATTACCAAGTTAACCTTTTTTTTTTCTTTCTTTTTCCTTTGAAATGTTTGCTTCAGGTTTATGAGGAATCTTCTGGTGAAAGGTAATGGAATGGATTCACAATTTATTTCATTTTTAATTAATATTACATTCTAATTTCTAAATGTTTGGTTCTCAAGTGACAAAAATTACTTTTGAATCAATTGATTACTGTCATACATAAAAGTAGTTCCAGTTATAAGTTACTTTGTAAAATGATTTATGTTTAGATACATTCATGTAAAAGTAATTCCAGTTATAAGTTAGAATCTATTCCGAAGGAAATATCGATTTTAGTAGAGAACATTCAAATATGTTAAAATCAATTCCACACCTCTGGAATCAATTTTGCCGCCTCCAAGTGTGGAACCAAACATACACTTAGCTTTTGTTCCGAATTTTTAACTAACTGTTTTTGCTTCCGAAGTAATCTTCTTCGTTATGCCTTACTTAGCTCTCTCTTTTATAGTAGGAATCTTAAACAGGAGCAAGAGCATGCTCCTGAAGTGCATTGCTCCAGAGAGAGAAGTAGGGTTGCTTCGAAAGTGATAGAGGAGGTATGGGAAATTCCTCTTTCAATCGTAATAATTTTATGGCATTGAGGTATGGTGTAAAATTTGAATCACATCGAAAAATATTGTTAGAAATAGTTATTTTAGTGTCTTGAATCGGGACAGATGTCTAAGCTTAATATAACATTTAGATATAATAATTAGGAACTATACAAATACTGTGTTTGTGGTTTACTTCAAAACACACAGTTTTTCATCATATGCTTCTATTTTCTTGCTCTCTAAATTGGTGTGTTTCCTATATATGTTTTTGTAGTATTTGACACCATTTGTGGAAAAAGAAAACTATCAGCTTTCAAGAAAGTGCAGACTTCACCCTGAGAATGATATGTTTAGGGATCAAGAAGAGCATAGAATATACCTTGACAGAAATGAATGGCGGTGTGGATATTGCAAGAAAAGCTTCCGTGAAGAAAAATTTCTTGATCAGCATTTTGATAACAGGCACTACAATCTTCTGAATCTAGTATGTTAATTCTTGTCTACTGAGTATCTTTTATCTTATTTTTCTTTTGGCTAGAATGCTTATATTGAACCAGCATTACCTCACAGGTATTACTGTTTTCTATGTCAAATCTTGATACGATGCCTATTAATTTTCATTTCTGCTATATCAAATGTGATTATATACTCTTAAGGTTTAATCAAGCGCATCTATTTTGTTAACGTTGATACCCTGTTCCTTTTGACTAAAAAAATATATATTTAAATACTGGATTAGGTCAATATCTAAGATATAAACAGTTAAAAGCGCATGAAGCTATCTGATCTTTCATTGCTCACTATGTTTCCTGCCTCTCTGATGGCATAGAGAATTAAGTTTGCTTTAAATTTTCTTGCAACATAGATATAATTTTATATTTTACTTCTCATAAAAAGTGCAACGCTTCTTTCTGCACGTTGGAATAAACAATTGACTTTGCTGAATATTTCTTACTGAATATGATCATTTTAGTAATTTTAACATTGGGCGTGGAATTTATAAACTCAAAACAGACCTGTTGGAAGCTTATGTTTGACTTAGAATGAAATTTCAAGTTCTGCTTAATGTTTAATATTAATCAGAGAATATTTTTCTTACAATTTCATTACTTGTATGGTTAATTCAAATACAGAGTCATGGCAAATGCTTGGCTGATTTATGTGGGGCATTGCATTGTGATGCTGTGATGAATTCCAAATCCCCTAGAAGCAAGTGTAATCCAGCAGCTGCTGCAAGAAACCGTCACCTATGTGAGGTTGCTTTCATTTTTTTTCTTTAATTTACTTTTATGTTCATATATAAACTTTTCTACCTAATCTATATGCATTCTTTATTTATCAGAGTCTTGCTGACAGTTGTTTTCCTATAAGTGAGGGTCCATCAGCAAGCCGTCTTCATGGTATACTTATATTTTCTTTTTCGGTTAACTCTATTGTTCCACCATGATGTCACTGGTCACACCTTTTTTTTTTCAATTTCTTCTTATTTTTTTATTTTACACTTTGTTGATTAGTTTCTTATGTTTATTGTGCATTGTAGAATTGTTTCTGCACCAATTTTGTGATGCTCACTCCTGCTCAGGGAAACATAAACCCTTCTCTAGAGGAGGCAAGGTAAGGCCTGATTATCTCACCTGTGAAATTAATTTTCATTATGCCTTTTATTAAAATTATGTGATTGATAAGTTCAGCAATACAGGGATATGTATACTTCCACTCACAGAGTATCTATGTTGGGAGGTTTTAGGCCTTGTGCTATTCACAAATTTGATAGTAAAAAGCCTTAAACATTACTTGAATGGTTGACTAGTAAAGTGCCTTATTAACATTACTTGAATGGTTGACTTTTGGCTAGCTTAAATCATTATCTGAGGCCAAAACCGTCAGACTAGCTTTCCTTTTCTTTCTTTTTTGAAATGAGTAGCTTTCCTTTTCTATCAGGAAGCTTTTATAATTTTTAGGCTTTAGCTTGCTGTCTTTTCAATAATCAATACATTATGCGGTGCCACAGTTTCTGAAGATTTTGGGTTCACTATAACTAATTTATTCTTGAAGTGAATACATATTAGTAAGCTATTTATTTAATTGTGATACTTTGCTTCTCCAGGGCCAAGGAAGTTTCTTTCGCCTGGCTGCCGGAGCATTGATCTTAGTGCTACTTCCTGTGTTCTATCTCTTTATTTATTTGATACAAAGGTACAATTTATATATTTTTCAAGCTCTTTAACCAATCAAGATTTTTCAGCAATATCTCACAAAACTGTTGGGCAAATTGCAGTGATGAGAATGGTCGAACTCAAGATCTTCGTCGCATCTCCAAATCTGGATGGAAAGCAAAGCCATCATGATTTGCTGTTTGGTAATGTTTCTCTCTTTTAAATTGTTATCTTTTGGTTACTTGCATGGCAGAATGGGCTGCAATAACACAAAATTGCCGTGAATGAACAATGGATTTGTGACATGTTGATTGTCAATTAATTTTGATGATCCTGCTGTCACATCCTTCTTTCTTCATTTCGCCTAAGTTTTATTTTACATGTACTATATTACTTGTAACTCTTAATGTACTATCACTTACATGCACTAGTACTTTCTATGCCTCATTATTGGTCTTATTTTCTTACTTTTTTACATTGCTTTATTATGTGTGTGTACATTGTCCAAAGAGAAATGATTCGCCGACAGACATTAAAGTTCTGATGTCGAATATGGTATCCATTGGTTATTGTGTGTATTTTTGAAATGTGTGGAAGCTGTAGAAGATAAAAAGTTAAGAGAGATAGAGATTAGCACGTATGGTGTCTATATTTTGATGTTCAAATAGCATACTTGTTTTCTAATTTACATGACCAATTTAAGTAATTCAGTTAACATTACCTTATTCTCAAATGAGTGACCATAGATTGCTTATTTTTTCTAATGGTTTACCTTAAGCTTATTTTAATTATAACTAATTCACCTTAAATTTTACTTCTACTATGCACATTTTATGGAGGTATTGTTTTGTATACCGAGAAACATTTTATGATGTAACACATTGTTTGCTTAGACTACATGTATTCTGATTCTCAACTGGAATTTATGAGCGGGCTGTTCCGTACCAGTTCTCCAATTTATTCATCAATATTCAGTTCTACTGAAACTCTTTCCATTCTGTCCTTTAATCCCTGCCCTCTCAAAGTTATGCTCCACCTAATGACTTTTATTTTTACTGAAGCAAAACCTCTTATCATGTGTAACTCTTTTACTTCTGCAGGTTAGACTGTAGCAGTCATCATCTATGATGAATGGGTTTACAAAAGTGGAAAATGTAATGCCTAATGTTGATTTTGGACCCCGAAGTAGATTCTCTCTGCATGTATGTGTCGAGGAAAGGAATTGAGAAGTATTATGAGTGCATGAAGGAAATCAAACTTCGCATTGCTCCAATGTCTAACACACATTTCCTGAGGTAGTTAAGGGCATGAAAGCATTAATTGAAGATCATACATCTTTTGTCCATTTAGCTATCAATTGGGATTGTTCTAAAAATAGCTAAAAATGTGTTTGCACCATTAACCACTCTCACAGTCACTGATGTAAGCTGTTTGGCATTCTTTAGAAAATCCACGCACAAAGCATTCATACATGTTAGAATTACATTGGTGCATTAGCAAAAAAACATTGTGTACACTTAAAATATTAAAATAGAAGGAATTTAATAACTGTTTATTGGGAATTGTTGTGTGTATTTGCATTTTACAGATATGATTTTATGTTACATTTACAAATAGTGGTGGCACCGATTCCGTGAGTATAAGTATTTAAAGAACTCTCACTCCTTCTCACATCATGCTTAGAAAGGGATTTGTAATATAACACAGCTTTTCATCACGTATAAACGAGGTAGGAAAGAGTTTGTTCCTTCAATGGAGAACGGAGGAGTGTTCTAATTTACGAACTTCAATATGATTCAGAGATTAAGGGTGCGTTTGTTTTAGCTTTTAGAAAAAATAGATTTTTGAGATAAAAGAATCTAGAGATTTTTTTTTAGAGATTTTTAAAAAAATCTAAAGCTATTTCTGTTTGTTACTATCATAAAAATCATTTTTTTAAGATTTGAAGCTCTTATACTTGAGTTCTTATGTTTAGAAGAAAATAGATTTTGGAAAAGCTACTTGAAATAGTTTTTCATTTTGAGGCTAAAAATGACTTTTTTTTTTTAACAAAATGGATTTTTAAAAAATCTAAAACAAACACTATAAAAATAAAAAAGTGATTTTTTTAGATAAAAAATAGATTTTTTTTCCAAAAAAATCCAAAACAAACGGACGCTAAAAATTTGACGAATGACCAACGTGTCATTATTTATTTTTTCATACTAAGTTTTTTTTCTCCTTGTTGTTTTTTAAACCCGAGTTTACAACTCTTAATTAGACTTTATTAATCTTTTGCTCGAACTTTTAATTATCAGATTTTTTTTTTGAGAACCGGAGAGTTAACCAAAAAATTTATACAAAATTTAGTTTCCATAAGTTTTTATAGATAACTAAAATTGGACTCTTGGAAATTCTTTATTGTCTTAGCATAGTGGAGTTTTTGAATTTTATATGCTACTTTTGATTATTAATAACAATTATCTCTACATTTCAACTTTGAGGTGAAGTTTATTCGACGACAAACAAATATAATTGCTCACTCTTTAACTAGGGCAGCTAGTTCATGGACTAATTGTCATATTTTTGAATTTTTTCCTTTTTGTATTGAACTCTTTCTTCTTAATGATATGAATTAATTTTGCTCGTCAAAAAAACTAAAATTGATCTTCACTTTTTAGATTAAATAAAAATTATCTCAATTCAAAAACTTATTTTAATTTTTTTCTATGGCTTGTTCCGAGAGTCAATTTCCAATGTTAAACATTCTTAAATAGTCTATGTGAAAATACCCTTAAAAAAGGCTTAATTGAAAATTTTGTCCTCCAATTTTCACTATTTTGCAAATTTGGTTCCACTATTTTAAAATTTAATAGTTTTGGTCCCTCCATCATATTTTTGGACTAAAAACTAGTGATAAACGATACAATGATGAAAAAAGATCAATTTAAAAGAAATTATAAGAAAAATCTTCATTTTTTTTTTACTTAAAACATGTTATATCGGCATCACCATATTTTTAAATCAAATATTTTTATGGAAAAATAGGAGGATAAAAACTGCAATTAAATAAAATAAAAAAAATAGATTTTGCTTTAAAGGCCGTTGAAGGCCCACAACCACGAACCAGTACAAAATCAAAGAATAGAGACATTGACCCTACAGCACCACTGGTCAATTTTCTCACTCACAAACCGTAATAATGGCCGTTTGGTCTCTTCGCCCTACGACATGCCCATGCCCATGCCCATGCCCATGCCCATGCCCACCCTCACTCTCACCACTACAATCTTCTTCGGGTTTCACTACAACTAATTTTCGCCATGTTTCATTTTCAACAATCGCGTACCCTACACTTTCCGTCAAATATTCCAGTTACAATGTACAAATCAATATCGTAGACGACGACGACGAACCCGAAGATAAACTCATCAATCGCTTCAGAAAAGAGGTTATTATGGCTGGAGTTTTTCAAGAATGCCGACGCCGAAGATTCTTCGAGACTCCTCAAGACAAGATCAAAAGGAAAGCCCGAGAAGCTGCTAAAAGAAACCGTAAACGGTATAATTATTTACTTCTTCCATCAACTTTCGTTTATTTCCATTCATTTTAAACAAATTTCGTATTAATAGTTGTTCATGTTAGGATTTCAAAGATATGCACGTCAGTTTTACTAATTATTTTGGTACTATTGTGCAAACTAATTTTACACTGGCATTCAATCAAAACTATGATGTTATGACATTAAAAAATAGAGTTCTATCTGAGTATCAGTGTAAAACTGACAATTTTTTGTGTATGCCCATTACAGTCTTCATGTTATTTGTGATTGGATTTGTCTATAGTAATCCTGATCCAATAATTATTGTTTTTAATTTTTTTTGTTTTTTTCTATCGTACTTGTCTTTTGTGGTCAAGAACAAACACGAACAATAATTTAAGTGTAGTAGAGATGATCACGTTGGGTTGAATGTCTGGTAAGATTAAACCGGATAGGATTAGAAATGACAAGCCAGATAGTTTGTGAATGTAGAGAGAAAACATTATAGATTCGGAAGTAAGGAGGTTAGATCAGATGAAGAGTAGACAAATCACTAGAGGCAGAAGAAGACTCAGAAAAACTATAAGAGAAACTATTAAGAAAGATCTAGAGATTCGTGAGTTGGATAGAGATAATGATAGATTATTATGGCATTGTTTGATCCATATAGCTGACACCACTTAGTGGGATAATGTTTGGTTTGTGTTGTTGTAGTACTTTGTGTATTTATTGGCAAGCATTGTTTATTATTAATTTGCTCTCATGGTATCAGGAGGCCATATCCTAAAATTCCTGCACGGAATAGATATGAATATGATTATCCAAATAAGGAAAAGGACGATGACAGTGAAGAAGAGGATAATTGGGAACTTTTAGATGTTGATGTTCCATATTCTTGAAATTTAAATGCAGAAACAACCAGAGATGAATTAAACTTTTTGAATAAAAGCATTTGACTCTCTTCTATGTTCTCCCCATGCCAAAGTCCTTCTCTGTCTGAAGCTGGTGCTCTCACTACCCTGAGAGATAATTCCCTGGCTCATAACTTTCACTTTACTCCAATTACATACATCAAGGAAAGGAAATTATTGCGTACTTATAGTTTTAAAGATGGCTGCTGATGTTGAATTGCTTGTGCAGACCTTCGTTCTGTTCTGATTTTTTCTGCTTCATTTTGTTTGTAAATATCGCATATTGCAAAGCCATTAGTGTTTGCACTGTTAGCTTTTATATTGTTTGTTTTATGGATATTTTCTTTAGGCTATACTTCCTATATGGCGTGTTTTACTCGGATTGTTTATTGGTTCTGCTTATTGTTAGTCACTCAATTGACAGGGACAACGTCGTAGGAATTTACTAGCTATGCTAGTTCACCTATTGTTGGCACTAGCTACGTCCTATGTTATGATCTCAATAGTTTATGGACTATTTTTAAATTCTGCTTATACTCGTTGTTATGAGTACAATGTTCATAATAGGTATTGACTTTGCCAATGGACAAAACCCATGAATGAAGGAGCTCAAAGAGGTTATGTATAAAACGGGTATGTGTGCATATACGGTCAAGCTGAGTTATCATCAATTAATTTAGTCTCTTAGTTAATCAACTTTGATGTATTCGAATTGTAAAACAGCGATCAACTGAAACACTTGAACAAAATTTTCAAAATGTGTTCTAACTTGGCAAGTTGTAAACAATATGTCAGCTCAACATTCTTATGCAGATAGATGATATAGAGAGACTGAATTAATTGATGGATAACCTTCACTTTCGAGGAATGTTTATTATTTTGTAATAGGGGTACCGAATTTCTTGATCCTTATAATTTTTTAGTCCAAAATGGTGATTCACCTTAAAAAAGTTTCATGTCGTGGACTTATGATGGGGAAAGGACCCGTGAAAATATAGGGGAACACAAATTTGGTCCTTACCCGTATATGTGCATTAGATTAAAATTTTTTGAAGATAGCTTTTATGGTGAAACAAATTTGGATGCAACACTACCATTGAAGCAACCACAACGAGTTCAGCGAAATCACAGTGAGCCATTGTGATTTTGCAAAAGTATGTTTTAAAACTTCAACTGTGATTTTATCAAATTCACCCGTTATTCCAAACATGTCCATTATATTTAGTTATCTGAGCAATTCATACGAATACGGTCATATAGGTTTTCTATATCTCTTATGGAGATTTACAAATTTGATACTGATGTCATTTCTAACATAGTGAGCTAAAAAATTCAAAAACATTACGTTTATTACTGGTATGTATGTGCTCATTGTTTAGTGATCTCCTTCTATTGTTGAGCTATTTGGCAAGAGGTAGCATGACAAAAACTGAACGAATAAATAGCAATTTTTTTTTTTTTTTTTACGTATAGTATATCATGTTTAATTTGTTGGAATACAATACAACCTGAGTAAAAGTTAAAAGAGATTATACCACTTACATTTTTTTTTTCTTTTATGTATTATTGGTCATGCAAAAAATTTCTTCTAGATTCCCATTTTCTAAGTTTTCGCCATCAATTACAACATTATCATCAGACCTCTATAAAAATACAATTAATCGAGACCTCTACAATAAACAATTAATCGTACAATAAGTTTTACAGAGTCCTTTATAAAAAATACTTAGAAATGATCCACAAAGTTTCATAGCATTTCAAAGACGCATCAATTTATTTTCATTTTTGTATTTAAAATATATAAAATCACAATTTTGTTCCGAGTAAGTATATATTTATGGATCAAATTTTGTTCGCCAATTTTACAGGCATGTTTGTAACATCATTATAAGCTCCTACCATGAAATTTTTGAGTTTTTAAACTAAAGATAAATTAATTATGAAATTTTTAGAAATACATAATTCTGGGAAGAAAAAGAAGGGCATATTTAGTCTTATAAAAATTCTCAGCATAAAGTTTTTGTCCATGTTAAATTGAAATTTTTTAATATTGTTAAACTTTTAAATTTTTGAACGATTTTTTGAAAACATGTTTAAAATCTTATAAAATGTTATTTCTTTTAATGTGAAACGAATTAAATATGAAATTTTTAAAATTTCAAAAGTTTAAGATAAAAAATTTAAACTTACAAATCATATTTTGAACTCAATTGTAGAAAAATAAAGAAGATTAAAAATGAAATATAATATATTTTGGGTAACTAAATAATTATTTAAGTCTTTATTTTAAATGAATGCGATCTGTTCACATTTTGTTACTTTTTTACTCAATATATAACTCCGATACTTGTCTTGCCCAGCACTTTTAGTTGTTGGTGATAGATTTGGGTTTTTGCATCGCATCTCGTCAATGGCAATGGAAGGTGAAGAAGTTCAGCAGCCACAACTTGTCCTCGCCGACAAGCTTTTCCTTCTCAAACAACAAGATGTTCAAGACATCGACAAAGTTCGATTCAAAGAAGATGTTTTCAATTTCGTCAAAGAACATGGTATGTATCCCTCTTCTCTCTCTCTCTCCGTAAACCCTAATTCTCTTCACTCTATAGAAACCCTAATTTTCTTTTGTTTTTTCACAGATATGGTCCCTTTATACGAAACCCTAGTTGCTGATTCCGTTTTGGATATGGATCGTGCCCTTTTGGATTCCATGCGTGCTAAAATTGATGATGAGCTCAAGAAGCTTGATGAAAAGTTAGTTTGTTTCTCTCTCTCTCTCTTACTTCGTTTAACCCCAATTGTGAATTTTGGATTTTGAATGCACTAGGTTAAATTGAAGAAAATTTATATAATAGGGTTTTGATGTTTATTTTTTCAATTAACTATATTATATGAGATTTGCTTATTTGAATTGTACTAATGTATTTGGTAAGTGTTTTTTTCTGTTCTTAAATGTTTTACTGGTTTTTGATCTTCAATTATTATCAATTTTATGACGATTGATGTTTGTTATCGCTCATTATCGCATCATGTTCTTCTTTACTGAGATTGTAAACTGCGTTGATTAGTAAAACTTACTAAAACAAAGTAAGATGCTGAATTCCTGCCAAAGAAGTATGTTTGGAGTTGTGAATCCACGTATTCCCTATTCAAGAATCTCTAGAATTAAGTTTTCCCCCTCTAGCAGTTTGATTGAAGTTGTGCCCTGAAAAATCACCAGCCTTTGAGCTGACAGATGAAAATGAGATAATATTTACTAAAACTTTCATTTTCACTCTGGCAGAGAAGGCACAGTAGCACTATAGCCAATGTCCACCTCACCTGAGGAGGCTGCAATGATGCTACTTGGCTGTGACTGTGAGAGCCACATCTTCAAAAGTGATTCTATCTACTTGTCGCCTGAACTTAGAATTCCTGATGGATGAAATTTAGCCTGCCTCTGCGGTTATGATTAATTACCCATTAACCAACATGCTTTCTAGGATATACTGCTCTTCTATTTCAAGATAGAAAAAGATATATTAGTAAGTTTTAGTGAAAAGGTTACAACTCAGTAAGCACAAGTCCAAAACCTAAAATACTGGGAGAATGGAAAATCCAAAGGCTGGGCCAGATGTGTCATAGTAATTGCATTTTTTCAAATCAAAATTCCTTGAGATACAAACTATCATTTGAAAATTTCAAATTTTATTATCCTTGCACTAATGATTGTTCATATGAATGTCTCATTTTAGGATTGCTGATGCCGAGGAAAACTTAGGTGAGAGTGAAGTTCGTGAGGCTCACTTGGCAAAATCCTTGTTTTTCATCCGGATTGGGGACAAGGTATGTATATCTATTATGATTTTTTGCTCATTTCCTTTTTGCTGCTGGAATCAAGTTAACACTGTCCTCTATGTACCAGGAGAAAGCCTTGGAACATCTCAAGATAACAGAAACCAAGACTGTTGCAGTTGGGCAGAAGATGGACCTGGTATTTTATACATTGCAGCTTGGTTTCTTTGGCATGGATTTTGATCTCATTTCCAAAAGCATTGACAAAGCTAAAAGGTAATTCTTTGAATCTCAAATATCTCTAGTTATATCCTTTGCTATAATTTTCTGTTAAGAATGGGTTATCTAACTGTTTGCACCATATGACAGCTTGTTTGAAGAAGGTGGTGACTGGGAAAGGAAGAATAGGCTGAAAGTGTATGAAGGCCTATACTGCATGTCCACTCGAAATTTCGAGAAGGCTGCCACATTGTTCTTGGATTCAATTTCAACCTTCACTACCTATGAACTTTTTCCCTATGACACCTTTATATTTTACACCGTTTTGACCAGTATCATAACATTGGATAGAGTTTCCTTGAAGCTAAAGGTACTTCTATTTTTTTTTATGTCGCCATCACACCATTTATCTTTTCTTTTAACTGTTGTTTTGTTGTTTCTTGGCAAGTAAGTATTAACTAGACTAATTTGCATCAGGTAGTGGATGCTCCTGAGATCTTGACAGTGATTGAAAAAATTCCACATCTTAAAGAGTTTTTGGACTCCTTATATGGTTGTCAATACAAGTCTTTCTTCTCAGCATTTGGTGAGTAGACATTGTTCGAATCACAGTAATTTTCTGTGATATCACAAGAGACACTTTGTGCTAAGTTAATACAAGTGCTGATAAATAATTCATTCCTATCTTTTTGCTTCTATGTTCATATATTTGTTTTATTTTGAAATTCATTTCAGCTGGCCTGACGGAGCAAATTAAGTTGGACCGCTATTTGCATCCACACTTCCGGTATTACATGAGAGAGATCAGAACTGTCATATATTCCCAGTTTTTGGAATCTTACAAGAGTGTGACAATTGAAGCCATGGCGAAAGCGTTTGGAGTATCTGTGGATTTTATTGATGTGTAAGTGAATGCATCCCAAATGACTTGGTTTTTCGTTTTTAGCATTTTGATTAGATTTACAATGTTGTGGGAGGCTGCTCATTACATTTATTTGTTTCCAGGGAGCTATCTCGTTTTATCGCAGCTGGGAAACTTCATTGTAAGATTGATAAAGTTGCAGGCGTTCTTGAAACTAACCGCCCTGATGCTAAGAATGCTCTTTACCAAGCAACCATTAAGCAAGGAGACTTCTTGTTGAACAGGATCCAGAAACTGTCTCGTGTGATCGATCTTTAGGCCATTTTGTTTTAAAAGTGTATTGAATTGAAAGGCAGAGATACCGACAGTATCAAGGACATCTGTTGAATGCATTTTACTAGGTGGGGGAATGAGGCATGACATTTCAGTAGTCCATTTGATTTCCAAATTAATGAACATCCAAGCTGGTCGAATCATCTCAATCAATTTCAAATTATTTTTTTGAACGGTTTAATTTTTTTTGTGATGAATTTTAGTGTTTGAGCACATACTTACTAGATATGCTATGATTGAGTTTGTCATTTTTGTTTTATCATTGGGTTCGCTCGCCGCTGAGGCGTGATTTCTAAACAACTTTGGTCGCTAAATTCATCTCAGGGTGCCTCTTCTTTGCCCATGATTTTCATGTTTACGATGTTATTTGCTGTTGCTGGATATCCAATTGGGTGACATAGCATGACATTGATGATATTGGTCAACCACAATGTCACAAGTGTACAAAAAAAAAAAAAACCCTTGTGAAAGAAAGAGAAGAAAGCCACTTGTGATATTATGATTGGCCAATGTCATCAAATTCTATGTCACCCAAATGCTACCCAGTGCACGGCTAGCATTGTTGTGTTTGAATAGTGCTGATCGCAAGAGCTGTGTTGTCCTTACACGCTAGGTCAAAATGGCATCATCTGTCCTCCATTGTCTTGACTTCAGGGTAGTATAGTTTTGTTTATTTCCCAAAAGCAGGAAGTTTTCTTTGGGAACAAACAGACTTACTTGTGAAGGAAGGAAGCAAATGCATTACTAATAATGTCTTGCAACTTACGTTTACATGAATGATATATCCATAAATGATGAACCTATTGACCGGTTACATCAAAAGTGACGCATACTCTCAAGTAAACGAATGGCCTAGGATGAGACGGAAATATAGCCACCAACAATGAGATTACAAAGTAAACATCATACTTACCCCCTATTTTGCACATAAATTGTATCCGATATAAAATCATCTTTATTTATTGTTCTTCTATCTTAAAAGCATTGTTTAAGGAACCCACAAAAAAAAACTTTGTTTTGTAAATATAAGCCAAACACATGTAAAGGTTATAACTACATAATTTCCAATGTAAAATTTACTATTGTTGGATGTGTAAACAATGTCCTAAGGACATTTGTTAGCATTTTCCTTGTTTATTTTAATTCCAATCAAAATTTTATGAATCCTCGTGTTAGAATCTGGTCAAAAGTAGACTCTTATAGGAGTATTACCTCTGTACATTTTTAATTATCACTTTTTGATATTTTACACAAATCAAGATCATCGATAAATGTTACATACAATAGTTTATCTTGTTTCAATAATAGCCTCATTCATTTGTCTTGTTCCAATAGCCTCA
>Ga0315913_1006160_pt1 | contig 14531 bp, 5 predicted proteins | sample MpolsnodulesMG_FD_207736 | JGI IMG/M metagenome (GOLD analysis project Ga0315913, IMG submission 207736) | Medicago polymorpha root nodule microbial communities from Los Angeles, California, United States - small nodules | ecosystem: Host-associated > Plants > Roots > Nodule | place: USA... | reverse complement strand
AAATAATTCAGGGACTAATTTGATGGCAATATTATTATAGTAAGATTACATTTCTCAATCATCTTCAACCTCTTTTCATTAGTTAAACCAACTTTTGGCAGAGAGCAAGCATATAATGACCTTGCTGGGTTTTTTGAAGTATTGGATTTTCTAACAACACAAATTGTAGGACACCAACATTCAAGCACTCTCACAACACCATTAAACTTGGAGCTTGAAGATGAAGTTTGACTTTCATAACCGTTTTTTCCCATATTCCCACCCTCCATCATTTCAGATTCAATTTCAATAGTTATGCTTCAAGAAATTTTGAGGATTTTGGCTTTCAGATTCAATACGAAAAAAATTAGGGTTTGAAGTTTTTTGAATTGGGGCAGAATTGAAGCACTTATTATTGGAGGAAATTTTCGTGATTATAGAGTGTAGATTGCAGATTGTGTAATTAGGGTTCCAATTTTATACAATTGGGGAAGAAATAGCTGTTGGGGAAGAAAAGAGCCATTTGGGAAGAAAGCCATAACATTTTCTGCAAATCAATCAATTTAGTCCTTCGAAATGTTTGTTATTATCGGCCAAATTAGTCCCTACCTACGTGGCGTCTGACATGTGAGAGGTTAACGGCCTACGTCAGCCTCGTTAACGCTCCGTTTGAACAGAAGGACTAACTTGATTGACATTTAACAAATTCAGTGATTAAATTGATATTTCGCATACTTGAGGGACGAAGTTGGCCGACCTGTGAAAATTCAGGGACGAAGTTGATGATTCACTCCATATCTTATTTATAAAAGTTCTGAAGTCTTTTAGACAACTTTTTATAAACAAATAAGTTGATGCAGATTTCTTTCCTAATTTTTTGCGGTTTTTTAAATGATCTTTTATCTTATATAAAGGTTATTAAGTATTTTAGGCAATTTTTTGGTGCGAAAAAAGTTATTACAAATTTCTTTCCTAATTTTGTGTATATTTTAACTAATTGAACCTAAATTCACTATCATGTATAAATTCGAAAATTGTTCTTTAAGAGGTAATTACATTCGTTGATGTGTTTTTACATTTATTTATCTGTATTTTTGGATCTATTATATTGGAATAGAGTCAGCAAGAGATTTTAAATAATTTTTATCAACAATCTCTCTGATGTGACAAGCTTTAGAAGCGTTGAAGGAGGAATTGAATGAGATGTCGTAGACTTGGAGACATGCCTTAGAAGCGTATGGCTTTCAAATGAGTGGAAGCAAGACAAAATATATACTACCTCCGTCCCTAATTATAAGACCCTTTTGAGATTTTTTTGGTCCATTTTTATAAGACCCCTTTGCTATTTCCAACTACATTAATTATTTCTTTACATAAATATGAAGTCTAAATTGCTTCATATGTTTTATTATTTATTTTTTGGAAGCATTATCAATGATTTTTTTGTAACAATTATTTGACCGTGATGTATGCGTTTTGCATATTGATGTAATATTAAATGAAGAGTCGAGGGAGGAATTGAATGAAATGTTGTAGAAAAGTCTTAGAAATGTATGATTTTCGTCCGAGTAGAAACAAAACATAGTATATGCAATTTAAATATCTTGGGTTCATAATACAAAAGACGAAGAAATAAAAGCATATGTAAATCATCGTATTCATAATATCCGATTGTTGAGACGGAGAAGAGTCTCATGTGTTTTATGTGATACAAACATATCGTTTAAGTTGAAGTGAAATAATATCTAATTGTTATCAGACCAACGATGATTTATGGAATAGAGTGTTGAGCGGTTAAGAATCAACACGAGAATAAAGTAAGTGTGCAGATATGGGGATGTTGTGTTGGAAGTGTGGTAAGATTAGATGTGATAAGATTAGAAATGACAACATTGTAGAGATAGTTGGGGTAACACATATAGTATAAGTATTGTGGAAAATAGGTTTAGGTGATTTGCACAAGTAGAGAGAAATCATGTAGGTTATGTAGTAAGAAGAGTAGATCAAATAGAGGATAGTCATATTACAAGAGGTATAAGAAGACGTAGAAAAATAATAAGATAAACTATTAGAAAAGATTTATAGATTAATGAGTTGGATCTAAATATGGTTTATGATAGAACGATATAACATATTTTGTTCCATGCAGTCAACCCCATTTAATGAAATAATATTTAGTGTTGTCTTTTGAAAGCATTAACTCATGCTCAACAACAATTATTATTTTATTTCATGGTCAACTACCACATTTATTAGCCAATTAGATAATCAACTTCCTCTGCATCTCCCAGGTCCAAATATTAGTCTTATCTTATTTATAAAAGTTCTTAAGTTTCCTCAAGCAACTTTTTGGAGCCAAAAACTGAGGTTAATTTTGTCATTTTAATATTGACATCTCATAATTATTATTTAATTTAATATTTATTTAATTATTGAATCCTATTGGCACCATATGCCAACTAATTGAACAAATATTTGCTAAATCTGTGCCACCTTTCCTAAGCTACTAGGTACATTTTTTTTCCTTCTCTCCATAATCATTTGGTTTGTTTTCTATTTTCCCTATTTTGTTATTTAATTTAATTTAATTTAATCTAATCTTATATCTTATATATAAAAGTTCTTAAGTCTTTTAGACAACTTTTTGGAGCCAGAAAAGTTGCTGCAAATTTCCTTCCTAATATTTTTTTTAGTTTTTAAAAAAATGATCTCATATCTTATATATAAAAGTTCTTAAGTCTCTTAGACAACTTTTTGGAACCAAACAAGTTGTTGCAAATTTTCTTCCTATTTTTTTGCTCATTTTTTCTTTAGTTTTTAAAAAAATGATCTTATATCTTATCTTATATATAAAAGTTTTCAAGTCTCTTAGACAACTTTTTGGAACCAAAAAAATTATTGCAAATTTTCTTCCTAATTTTTTGCTCTTTCTTATAGTTTTTTAAAAAATATCTCATATCTTATCTTATACATAAAAGTTCTTAAGTCTTTTAAATAACTTTTTGGAGCCAAAAAATTTGTTTCAGATTTCCTTCCTAATTTTTTGCTCTTTCTTTATTTTTTTAGAAAGTGGTCGCATATCTTATATACAAAACTTCTTAAGTCTCTTAGACAACTTTTTGAAGGCAAAAAAGTTGTTGCAAATATCATTCCTCATTTTTTACTATTTCTTTAATTTCTTAGAAAATAATCGCATTTCTTATATATAAATGTTCTTAAGTCTCTTAAGCAAAATTTTGGAGGCAAGATGATTGTTACAAATTTCCTAATTTTTTTCCTTTTATTCTTTTTTGAAAGAATGATTTTACCTATCTTATGTTATATACAAAAGTTCTTTAAGTCTCTTAACCAATTTTTTGAAGCTACAAGTAGGGTTAATATTGTAATTTTATATCTATTTTGACTAATTGAACCTAAATTCACTATCGTGCATAAATTTGAAAATTGTTCTTTAAGAGGTAATTACATTCGTTGATACTTTTGGATCTATTATATTGGAATAGAGTCAACAAGAGATTTTAAATAATTTTTATCAACAATCTCTCTGATGTGACAAGCTTTAGAAGCGTTGATGGAGGAATTGAATGAGATGTCGCAGACTTGGAGACATGCCTTAGAAGCGTATGACTTTCAAATAAGTGGAAGCAAGACAAAGTATATACTATCTCCATCCCTAATTATAAGACCCTTTTGAAAAAAAAAATTGGTCCCTTTTTATAAGACCCCTTTGCTATTTCTAACTACATTAATTATTTCTTTACATACATGCCCCTGTTTATTATACACATTTTTCTTCAATTAGCAATAAATAACATATTGAAAACATAAACTAATTCTCTCTCTTAAGGATAAAATTGTAAAAACAATAGTGCTTACAAACAACTTTAATAAAAATATCCATTTTCTTAATTCCCGTGATTTTAGCAAAAGGGTCTTATATATAGGGACGGAGGTAGTATAATGTAATTTCAGGAAAAGGTGGAGTAGTTTTAACTTATACTAAAAGTTGGATATCATTTCATACAAGTTACACTGTTTAAAACTTTATTAAAACACAAAGGCACAAGGAGAGCCTCATGAAAGGAACAAACACACTACAACAACACTGAAGAGAAAAAAAAACAGGAAAAAACTCCAAAGGTACAATGGATAACAATAAAAAAGATGTATATGGCAAAGCACTGGATCTCTTGCTTAGAGACAACATCAAAGTAAGTATTAATCAATATTTTTTCATTCATTATTATTTAACTATTCTATTAGAAAAATACAAGAGTTTTTATAGCTAATGTTATACATCTATCTTGTTACATGTCACAAAAGATGTTAAAAAGTTTTAGAACGAAGTGCAAGGATAAAGTCAAAGAAAATGAAGATGATACCCCTGTACATGTACATATTCTCATATCCTTAATTTACTTTAAATTAATTTCATAGCACAACAATTTTTTGTTGTAAGGAAGAAGTTGAAGCATATAGACAAAAGGTAGAGGCTAAAAAATGTTATTTTTCTTATGTTTTCATTGTAAATTATTTCAATGAAACGCATAAAAGAAAACCATTTAATTTTTTTTGTCATTAAAATCATTTGTTAGTTGAAATTTTGAATATATCCAAAATATAAATTATGCATGTATTGGGTGTTAGGGTTTACAAGCATGCTCGGTGTAGTCCTCAGGCATCTCAGAGGTGAGAATTGAAAATGTCATCACACAAGACCTTGAGAATCAAGAAGAAGTTGGTGCAGAAGATGGGGAAGAACAAGGACATCCCTTACCCGATCCGTATGAAGACCAACCACACAATCAAGTACATTGTTAATGCAATATTTTGGATCTATTTTCAGTAAGTCCTTTTAGCAGCTAGTGAGAAACTTATTGTCGTCTATTAATGGTGTTTAACACTTTTTTTTATTAATCAAATGAGATTGTTTGCAAAAAGAAAAAAATTAATACTTTGAGTAATTATGCAACCTACTATTCATTTATTTGTTATAACATTTTAATTATTGTTATAACATGATTAAATTTCCGGGAATTCTTTTTCCCGTATTTCCTGAAGTTCTAACATAATTATTGTTATAACTATAATTAAAATGTTATAACAAATAAATGAATAGTAGGTTGCTTAATTACTCAATGTATTCATTTTTTCCTTTTGCAAAGAATCCCATTTGATTAAAAAAGAGAGTGTAAAACACCATTAATAAACGACAATAAGTTTCTCACCAGTTGTTGAGGACTTACTGAAAATAGATCCAAAATATTGCATTAACAATGTACCTGATGGTGTGGTTGGTCTTCATACGGATCAGGTAAGGAATGTCCTTGTTCTTCCTTATCTTCTGCACCAACTTCTTGATTCTCAAGGTCTTGTGTGACGACATTTTCAATTCTCCCTGATGCCTGAGGACTGCACCGAGCATGCTTGTAAACCCTAACACCCAATACATGCATAATTTATATTTTGGATATATTCAAAATTTCAACTAACAATTGATTTTAGTGACAAAAAAAATGAAATGGTTTTCTTTTAATCGTTTCAAATAATTTACAATGAAGTCCTCGTGAGCTTAGCTCAGTTGGTAAGGACAATGCATAAATAATATACAATGAAAACATAAAAAAAAAAAAAAACAATTTTTAGCCTCCAACTTTTGTCTATATGCTTCAACTTCTTCCTTACAACAAAACACTGTTGTGCTATGAAATTAATTTTAAGTAAATTAAGGATATGAGAATATGTACCTCTACAGGGTTATCATCTCCATTTTCCTTGACCTTATCCTTGCACTTCGCTCTAAAACTTTTTAACATCCTTTGTGACATGTAACAAGATAGATGTATAACATTAGCTATAGAAACTCTTGTATTTTTCTAATAGAATAGTTAATCAATAATGAATGAAAAGATATTGATTAATACTTACTTTGATGTTGTCTCTAAGCAAGAGACCCAGAGCTTTTTCCATAGACATCTTTTTGATTGTTATCCATCGTACCTTTGATGTTTTTTCCTATTTTTTTTTTCTCTTCTGTGCTGCCGTAGTGTGTTTGTTCCTTTCATGACGCTCTCCTTGTAGGGGTGGACATCGGTCGGAATTCGGGCTCAAATTCCCAAACCAAGTAGGTCGACGGGTGTGAAAATCTAGTCCATCTCCGTCCGTTTGATGTTGTTGGTTAGTTCGGTCTCAGTTTATTCGGTTTGTCGGACGAGTTGCATCGGTTAGTTGAAGTTCAAGAACATAATAACACAATATCTTATTCAAAACGCAGAAAACCATGGAACTTCCAAATCAACACAAAACACGTAAAATTTACAAACTATGGATCTTTCAAATCAAAAGCCCATACAAACAGAAGAAAGAAATAAAAGAAAGAAATCAGATCTTGGAGAATAGAGATGGAATCAAATCAAATCAAATCTAAATTTAGTGGTTGACTAAACACCTAGAAATTTCAAGAGAGGAACCAACACCATATTTTCTTATAATGTCAGAGGCACATATTTTGGTATTGGAAAATTGAAGAGAGGAACTCGGTGATGAGAGGAAAAGAGATGAGAGGAACTCGGTGATGAGAGGAAAAGAGATGAGAAGAACAAAGATGAACATGATTTGGTTTGAGAAGTGAAACAAAGTGGCGGCTGGTTACCCTAGATGGTGTTAAGGGTATTAAAAAACATATAAATACTTACTTTGTCGGGCGGGTATGTGTACCGTTGGTTTGGTTTCACGTACCCGAAACCGACTGTGGTAAACCAGTGAAATCTGGTTATTTACAATCCGCTGAACCTGATTACCCGCATGATCCGAACTGAAGGCTTTAGGGCATGTTGGACTGGATGGTTTGGGCCGGTTACCAAATTCTTGTCCAGCCCTATCTCCTTGTGCCTTTGTGTTTTATTAAAGTTTTAAACAGTGTAACTTCTATGAATGAATATCTTGTTGAGTTGATTAATCAAAATCAAACACAACCTAAATCCTTATTCATAATCAATCACACATGTTAAATTGAAAAATTCAGAACAACAAATTGAATTGATTAATCATAAAAGAGAAATTAAGCGAGCATATACCTTAGACTGATAGTAGATTGGAGAAAATACGACCACGGTTGCAAAACTGAGAACATCGATTAGCGATTCAGAACATCCTAGAACAAGCACAATTTTGCGATAGTAGATCGAGAAAAGGTGAGAACGGTTTTAATGTGAAATCGAGAACCAATGAGAACTAGAACTTCTCATAATGAGCACGATTCTGCGAACGATAACACCAATTATGGATTCGGCATTGAATCAGGGATTCGATAATGAAACAAAATTGGTGATGGTGAATCAGAGATTTGGTGATGAAGAACGAGATCTGAGACATTTATGAAGATCCATTGAGTGAATCGTTGATGGTGCGAAGAATTGATTTGAACGTATTTGTTTGTGAAGATGAAATCGATGAGAGAGAGAGAATTATTTCTTGAAAGATAAAATGGTTGAAACTGAACAAATTGTTTTTTAATTGAAGTATTTATTTTTTTATTTTCATCTATATCAAAGAAAATGATTTTTTATAATACAACAGATTGTTTTTTGTTTTTTTAGAACTGAATGAAAAAAAATGGTTGAAACTGTATTGTTTTAAAAAAATTAAGTGTTTTTTATTGAAAGAAAAAAAATTAAGTATTATTAAGTAGGGTAGTTTTGCTTGCGGTATAGGCATAGCTAATGAACTGAGATTTAACTAGAAAAGATATATCTAGTAAGAATTCGGTAGCAAATCTAGTATTTTCTTGTAGTGACTAGAGTTTGGCCAAGAAACCTACACACTTGTTGCCCTCTATAAGCATATTTTGGAAAGAAATGTCATGGATATACTTCTTAAAACTAAAAAATCTTCACTAACAAAGTAACTTATACATGCATATGCGAGTGATTTGGATGTTGAAGAAGGTGGAAGACTTATAGAGAATTCATCTTACAAATAGCTCCTTGAATAGAGTTTGTTGATAACAAAAAAAAATCATGATAAACATGTGGTCACTTTCAAACTTAGTCTCCATGATTTTGTTTTTCTTCTAAATTGATTCTATATTAAATGACATGCTTTGAATTTAATTGTTTTAATCCTAAGAAAAACTTCCAATATATTTTTATATTATATAATACAACTGGATCAAAGAAAAACTTACAATAGTTCAATTTGATTCGAGAGAGAGAAAAAGTTTAAGAAAAATGTTGTTCAAATAACATTTTCTTTTATTAATTATTATATGGGTCATGTTAACTTGTGCTCTTAGTGGTAATTATTATAAGAGTACATGTTTAGTATTAATGTCATTCCATTAGTGGTAATAATTTATTGAAAAAAATTAATATTAAACATTTTAAACAATAAATTAACACAATTTCTAATACATAATTTTTATTAGTGGAATTCTTAACATGTGCCCTAAGGGCACAAGTTAACATTTCCCTTACTACATGGAGACCTCTCATTCTAATTATGAATCAATGATCTGCCTACACTATCTCAATGTATAAAAAAACTTTATCACTTGTAACGACGCTAACTTGCCTTTTGCTTGTTTATATATATTTTTTCCTTCAGGCTTTTGACGCTAAGACAAAAAGCATCATTCCCTTATTTATTTCCTCGTACGAATTATTATTTTTCCAATCAAATTTTGGTTGGGAAAATGAGAGAAATTTTGCAAGGGCATTTAAGAAATATCTCGAATGAAATGGAATTGTTTTGTTTGGTAGTCTACTCATGGCCTAATTTTGCTGGGCTTGTGGATTTGAATATATGATTCTATATGTGTTATGGTGATTGCTTTTTTTAGACATTTAGTCACATACGTCTATCGAACGGTAGTCAATTGTGATTTGACATTTTTAAAATTGGTAGTGAATTGCGTTCGATTTTTTTAAAATCAGATATTGATTTAAAAAACGTCAAACGACAATTGACTACGGTTCAATATTTCTAGGTGCATGCTTAAAAAGCAACTTGAATAAAAACATCATTATTACCTTTGCCTCGTAGGCTGAACATGAGTATTATTACCTCTGTCTCTCTACTCTGAACTTGACCTTTGCGAACACACATTACTGCCGAACTTGACCATCAAGACTTCCTCTCTTAACACTTTGCAACCTTTGATTGTGCTAGGTTGGCCGACATCACCGTCTCACCTTTCAAACCTTTCAAATACTTCCATTGGACCATGCTTGCTTCCATTTCCAAGATGCAACCTTTGGTACTAATGGTTCTCACTTGACAAACTTCAACCGCTGCCCCCACAGTGGGCGTCAATTGTTGTGAATTTGGTACTCAAAATCACACCAATAAACTTAAGAGAGAAAAAAGAGAAAAGACGAGACATGTGGTGAAATCATGTTTCAAATGTTCACTCTTAGGCGTGAGATCTTGTATTAAGAAGTCTCATTTGAATGAGGTCTGATATGAATATGTCTTTATAAGGAGTGCCAGTTCATTCATACATCGTAAGTCAATTTTGCAAGAGTTGAGACAATCTAAATTTTAAGAAGATATCAAAGTTTATCCAAAATCTATTGAACCACCTACTATTATAATACCACCTACTATTGAATGAACTTGTGTCTATAACTGAGCGCAATTTTTCTTTCACAAATCGATTTTATAAATTTGAGTTAGATCTAACTCAAATTCTAAGATAAGGTAAAGCATATTCACAATATGTTGGAGTCCTTGCTATCGGTAAAAATGTAAGAATCAAATCAACGTCTCTATGAAACTTAATATCCAATCCAAACCAATTGAATTAGTTTGATATTTTTTTTCTTCATGCTCGAGTATCAACCAAACCAAATAAATCAAATTCGACCTCTATTAATAATTCCAATATTAATTTCACATAATTCAAAACTGATCACTGATATACGAACCAAATCATTATATTTAAAATTTACGATCAAACTGAATTTTTTTTAAGCAAATAATAATCTAGTCTAGTAATACATATATGAAAAGAATATCATGAGTTAAAAATGGGAAATGCATGCGATGAGCACTGAGCAGGAACGATTAGGACAATGTCAGAAGGTAAGAATATTCTGACAGGCTATGTAAATGGGCCATATAAAAGGGATATTCAGAAGGGCAACGATGGGTGAGAATATTTTGACACTTGTCTCGATGATAATCTCTTCTCTTTAGAGTCTTTTTTCTTTTCTTTTCTAGAGAGAAAAGAAGAAAAACAAATGAAAATAAAAGGAAGAATATGAAGAAAAGGTGTGGGTTGGAGTGTAGCTTGTACTAGAAGACTGAAGTTGGAAAGCAACCAACCATTTTTATTGCAACCTCAGAGAATTCGATGCTCTCTCACTTTCTCACACACACATTTTGATTAACTTTTCCTTTTTTTATTTTCTATTTCAAAATCATATACTCTTTTGTTTTTAGCATCCTATGAAATATACGATTTCAGACATTTTATTTTAATTTGAAGGTGAGTTTTACATATTATTTGTGTTCAAAGTTTAGTACAATGTTGTTAGGGGCAGTCTAACTAACTCATACGTTCCACTATGTTCAGCCCATGTGCCAGAATGATGTTCGTATATACGGGTAACATATGCATGCGCATCGTCAACTCAACCGCCCAAAGGATGAAAGGAACGACGAAGCTAGGAATGTTAACGTTTGAACCAATAATTAAGGTAGTTCAATTGAGTTTAAACAATATTAATTTTAATTTTTATTTATAATCATGAGGTGTAGTTCAATTATAAAATATATTTTGTAGTCTTATAAAATTACTTAAAGGATAATACATAGTATCCGTAATTCAATATGAAATTGGCTTACATTGATATCCAATGAAAATATAATATTTTACAACATCAACCACTCTTGTATGGATATTTTAAAATCAGATGATATTACATGAAAGAAAAAATAGTGATATATTTCATTGGATGACAATTAGGAGTATGGATGACAAACCTGACCAACCCGCTCCATCTCTTTCGATTAACCTATCTAAAACGAGGTGGAGTAGGGTGGTTCAACTAGAAGTGTTGGACATAAAAGCTCACACCGTCCCTTTTTATGGCGGGTAGACTTGTTAATGTTTTTTTTTTCTTTTAAAATATATTAATTAAAGTTTTAAGAAAAACAATATAAAAAGTGTAATAAAAGAACATAAAGACAACCTAACGAAATTAAAATATGCAATTAAAGAGTCCACTAAAAATACAAAAATTAGGAGTCAAATGTCCATGTTTCGGTATCTAAAATCTATAATAAGCCAACAAGACAACCAAAGTAAAGAGTTTTGTGTTCATCCATTGACAAACTATTACAAACAAACATGAGGCTAAATTCATAAAACCGAAGCAATTAAATTAAATGACTTTTCTACTCTATAAAAGAGAAAAATATAAAATGGAAAATAAGTGTAAGAAAAAAGTTATTATTTTTATTTTAATCCGACAAGCCAACCCACCCCGATACTATCCCATTTTTTACAAGTTAGGTGGCGACTTTCCAACTAGTAGGGCAGGTTCAATATTTCAATTTTCAACTTGCCTGCGAAAAAGATAGACTAAAAGGGCACTCAACGTGGCCAAACTATTTTCCCATCCCTAATTAGGAATGAAAATAGGCTGAGCCGATATTGACTTTGTAAGACCAGAGTCTAGCTCGGTGAGAAAATTCAAGGCCTAGGCAACATTTTTAGCCTGTTATATATTTATTTTTAGACTTGTGTCTGACATTTTTTAAAGTCTAGTATGATTGGTAAGCCTACTTAAATACCTATTTCATATGAACTCTGCTATATAATTAAGTAAACAAACAAGCTAATAATCAATGAAATTAAACATCATTTTGATATTTAACACAATGTTTTAGAAAATCTGACTTGATATAATATCATATTTCAATTATGGAACAAGAAAGCTCCCCTCAGAGTCTCTTTATGTGCTTGAAGACTATTGAAGAACAAATTATACCGACAAAAGACGATTCAGTAAGGTGATGTGTCCTCGATAATAATTCTCAAGATTCTGCAGAGGACGTGGAGGTGCAAATACATTGCAACATCTTTTTTTTTCTCCTTCAAATTGGTTGGGATTTCTTATGTTTTATCAAACAAACTCCATAATCATGCTTTTCAATTTTGAGGTCTTCATTTGAAATAAAAGAAATTGAAGGAAATACTTCAAAGTTATTTGGCTGGTTTGTGTTCGGCTTTTGTGGAAGGAGAGGAATTCCATACATTTTTAGCAGAAAAAATCACCTGTAACGCACATTGTTGAAAAGGTGAAGATTCACTCTTGGTGATAGCCGAGTGCAAAGTTACTCGATTTCAATTATCATTTTTATCAATGGTGGTCGTATCAGTTAGATTGTGAGTCTTGGTTTTGAAAAGGCCAGAGAGTTTTTCCTTTGGCCCTTTTCACAACTCTCAGTGATTGTAACTTTGATCTTTTTCTTTATTTGCACACCTTGTGCTTGGATTGAGGCTTAAGATATTTTTTCGCTCATTTAAAAAATTTAGGTTTATAATAATACATTTAAAAAAGCTAAATATTAATGTAGTCTAATAAGCTTAAATTACTAGAAAAAGTTAGCAACCTTTTTATTTAATTCAAAGTATAAAATCTAATATAATAACAAAAGTATTATTCATATTTATTTAAGTAGACCAGTTTTGTAGGCCGAAATAGATTTTTTATGGTACGTAGTTTAATCTTTTTATGGCGTGTAGTTTGATCTTTTTATGACATATATTTTGATTTTTTTTATCTAATAGACTCCTAAAAAATTTGTAGCCTACCCTATTTTAAAGAGTCTGACCTTACATGAAGTTGGCCTATACTATTTTCAATTCAGGATTTTAATATGTATGTTTCATCAGTTTTAAGTTATTTTTTTCACAACTAAATTTAGGGTTCATCTATGAGCCTCTAAAAAATGATCCAAATGTGAATTCTTACCATTTCTGATAACAAAGATATGTTTTATAATAATAAAAAATGGATAACACATATAAGAGTTCATTAAAATTTATCCTCTTTAGACTGGTCTAGTGTGGTTTCATGGCCAGCTAGTCTTCATAGCGACCAAAAACTAGGGTAGAAGATGACGGTCCGAAATTCAAACTTATCCCATCTAAAAATAAATTAATTAGGTTTAAAGAGATGACAAAGAGAAGATGATTGGTGGGTTGATTTTTGTGTGAGGTTGCACAAAATGAAAGAAAGTCATGGTGGTTTATGTTTTCAGAAAAATGAAATGCTGTGTACTAAACTTACACATAACTAACTCTGATTTCTGATTCATTTATTTGGTACCAGGACGGCTGTACCTAACAAAATCAACATAGTTATTAGATATGACATAGTGGTTGTACTTATATCAGTTATAATTAACAAAATTGGTTTTTTTTTTTTTTTTTTTTTTTTTTTTTGTTTTTTTTTAGTTTTTCCCTCTTGCTTTAGTTTCCGTTATCTCCTTCCCATATAAACTGATTAATGTATCATTATTTGTATCAATTTTATACTTGGATAGTTGGATAATAAATGAGGTTATTGAGTATATTTTGCCTTCTATATTATCAGGTAATAATAGTACCAAAGAATCCACCATATTTATATGCAATTCTCCTCACTTATGAAGTTGTTTCCACTAAGCCAACCGTATTAGACAAATTATACCACAATTTAACTAAATGAGTGATGTAAATTCAAACAAAATATAAAAAAAAAGTTTAAAGGTTAAAAAAAGAAAAATTAAAGCAAAAACAATTTACCAATATCGTGTTGAGAGAGTTGGTAACCTGATTCCCCACGATATTTAAATGACTAAAATATAAAAACTAAAGTGATTAATTAAAAGATATATATTATTTTTTTATTAAATTGACAACCTTATAAAAATACATTGTCATATAAGTTTTCTCTTTAAAAAATAGTCCAAACCTTGAATAAAAAAACCGACTCTAATATTTGCAAATAATTTTACCAAATAATGATCGTTTTACCTTGCTTGTGTGGGTAAAACCAGCAAGGAATCAAGCTAATTATACATGGTCCAATCAATAAACTACATGTTTTAAATAAATGAAAATTGAAAAACCCAAATAAAATTACTGAAATTCGTTCAACATGTAAAAGAGAATCTTCTTAGCTTCTTACCCACTTCAAAAAAGAGAGTAGCAGAAGAAGATTCCCCTTTGCTAGGCTCCACTACCATTCTTTTACTTACAATGTGATTTATTTTTTCCTCCCCTTTAAGCTTCGTGTGTTCCCTTAATTTAGAGTCGCAGAATTGGAACTAAGATATTCCTTCCTTGGAGGCAAATATTTTATTCTATATGGTGAATGTCTCATTTTTTAGATTAGATATTCCTCCTCTTCTCTTCATGAATGCACTCAAATTCATGACAATTATGCAACTTTTGGACTCAAAAGAAAAAAGTTGCAAGTTGGATTGATACTATAAACCTATTTGAATATGTGCTTTCCTTCTCCTCTTTCTCCCTTTCTCTTTATTCACCTTGTTGT
>Ga0315913_1006159_pt1 | contig 14532 bp, 11 predicted proteins | sample MpolsnodulesMG_FD_207736 | JGI IMG/M metagenome (GOLD analysis project Ga0315913, IMG submission 207736) | Medicago polymorpha root nodule microbial communities from Los Angeles, California, United States - small nodules | ecosystem: Host-associated > Plants > Roots > Nodule | place: USA... | reverse complement strand
CCCCACTTATTTAAAGCTTATTTTCTACACCTCCGATTCTTAATTTATCATGTTTGGATTCCTCTCTTTGTTTTATCTAATTTCTCAAACTACTTTCCACTCAACAACTACTTATTATTTTAAAAAAAGCACCAATAATAATATTTATTAACTTCACCTACTAACTTCATTTAATAAATTAAAATATAAAATAGGGGTGTTACACCACACCATCCAACCTTCAGCCTGACGAGTGCATGTCAGCCACTGTTACCACCTTAGTAGGCGATAAATCATAAAATCGATTAAATCTATCACTCAAGGGAACCCTGCCTAACCAAACATCCCACCAAAAGAGAGTACTTGACACATCACCCACTAACCGGTTAATATAATCACGGAACCAACCATTATCCATCAGACCCTGACCTTCTTTAATCGAGTTAAAATGCCTCCACCACACAACACTACTCCTCCCCCATAACTCAATTGTCTCTCTTCCTCCCCGTACCGAGCACCCAACACCCAACTCCATAAACTCTCTCTCCCTCCTACAACGCCCTTCAACATCACTTACCAAGCAAACCTATATTAATCTCCCTCAACCTCCGCACTCGCAGACCACCAGTTTCTTTACTCATACAAACGGTATTTCAATTAATCCAAGATATTTTCCTATTAAAATCAAAGTTAAGGTGTTTTTAAATAATTGTGTGACTACTCTTAAAATTTGTTATTAGCTGGATGAATAGCCGCCATTATGTTTGATGTTTTTAGTTTTTTTACCATTGTATCATTTCAATCTATTCTCACGTACTTTCATCATTTTGTTTAACATATTTATTTTTTTGCCTTAAAAATAAGATTTATGCTTTTGTGGAACATAAAAAACATCCACAGCATGCCAATAAAATACCCAGTCTAGTCTAAATAACTAATAAAAAATTTGTTTATAGTTGTAATTACCTTCCGATTAAGGAGGAAACATTTACCCTCAAAGCAACATCCTGCCCCTTAATCTTACGACATACTCATGAAATTGACTAAACTACCCTTCCTTCTTTTCCACTTCCAACTCTAAAACCAGAGTCAAAGATCCTCTTTCTCTCTTTTCTCTGCAATTCAACCTTCTTTCTATTTTTTCTTCACCATGCAACAACCTTGATCTTATAATACTTCAAAAACATCAATATCAATATCAATATCAATGGATTTACTTGAAGGTGTTGGTGAGAGTTCATCGCCACCGCGTTCATTCGGAGGCGGTTACAGTAACTACGATATCAGAACCGACGTTTATAACCGTTTGGTTGAAACCGGTCACGAACAAGCCGTATCGAATCCGGAGTTTCGTGAACAACTTGATTCTCACTTCAATCGTTTGCCTCCAAGGTTCTCTTCATCAATTCGATCGTCACTGTTCAATTTCATTTTCTCGCTATTTTTGTTGTTTTCAATTTGAATTGCTTTTGGATTTTACTTTTTGAAAATTTCAATGTCTTTCGCGCAATTTTATGTGTTTGAATTATTTAGCTATGTTTGAGTTGAGTTGAAATTGAAGTGATGGAAATGTGGATATTGTTATTGTTTTCAGTTATGGACTTGATGTGAATGTTGATAGAGCTGAAGATGTTTTACTTCATAGGAGTCTTCTTGATTTGGCAAGAGATCCTGATAAGCGTCCCGTTTACCATATACGTTTATTGGAGGTATTTTTGTTGAATCACTTCTAGAATTAGAAACTTCATGTTTAGTAGCTCATCATGATAATTTAAAAAACTATACGCTTTGTGTCACACAATAATTGTCGCATTCGACAATTTCACATAGATTACGAAAAAAAATGATGAATAGAAAAAGAGAACGGTGATTTTTCTGGTTTATACTTATTAACTATTAGTGTATTCTCATCAGTGTAGAATATAAATGCAAAGATAATTGTTTGATTGTTACCAAACAAATGAGGTTCTTTTGCTCTCATATATTCACCAAAGGAAATACATGTGCTAACCAACTTGCATCCTATGTTGTGTCCAATTCTCGTTTCAATGGTGGAATATAATTCCATCTTTTGTTTCCGAGGAAGTTTTTAGAAATAGGAACATCTTCCTAACTTCCGTTTTAAATGATTTCTATGAGTTTTGTATTTGATTTGTAGTTATTCTACACTGCACTCTTTTTTTTATCCCTTTGGGTTTTCCTTGTAAGGTTGCAATTTGTTTCTCATGATTGTACCCTTGGGTTTTGGCATAGTCCCCCAAGCTCTATTATTTTATTTTAATAAATTTATTAGGGGTGCTACAAATGATAGATGGTGATCTTGGGTGCCAACATAGTTGGATGTCATTTCTGCCATGTGATGCTTTGGCACTATAACTTTTGCTTAAAAAAACTTAAAGGTGTAAATTGTATTAATTAGAGGGTACAATTTAAAAGAAAAAAAATTAATACATTGGAAACCTAAGTGACAATTTTTTTCAAAAATGGGACAAGTATTGCGGGACAAAGGGAGTAATTTTTTTTCTCATATTAATGCCTGTACCTATGAACCACTGGCACAAATATGGACATCGGAACAACAGTGATACATAGACACTGACAATACTTTCAGAACTATATGTATGTGTGTTGGACACACATAGATCTGTACTGACTTTTCTTCTCCTACATACCATTTTGCTGGGCAGAATATTGCTACTAGGACAGATGGTGAAGATCAAGAAATTGTTAATACTCATACTCGCCCCGAGTCTTCTTCTCATGCAACAAATGGGGGAGTCATAGCATCTAATAAGAGGTATTCAGTGAAATTTGAAGTGTAATAATGCATATACACTCAGTTTTATCTTTTCACAAAACTGTTGACGAAAATATCAGTTTTATCTTTTCATAATCTATAGTTTATGTAATTTCTATCATTAGGACAAGAGATCTGGCAACTGAGTTTGAGACTTACTCGAAGCTTGAGGATCTAAATTTGGATGTTATGAAGAACTCCAAGGATACAAAAGAAAAATTTGTAACTGACAGCTTTTCCCAGAGGTACCAATTGAATAAAATTGTGATGTGAATTCTTACTTTATCTTTAAACTTTTGAAATGATTATCTTGTTACATTCATCAGAACCCAATATGGCTGCAATTTTGTTTGTAGAACAGGAATTTAGCTCTATATACTTGTTACAAGTGGAATTAGAAAGTCCAAACTACTAAGAGTTCATGCTAGGTGAGAAAATGAGAGGAAGACCAAAAAAACTGAGAGAAGTGTATTCTTAGAATATTAGAGAGAACTTTCTAAAAATTTATTTGTTAAATCTTGAAATGATACAGAAGCTGGTCCTCTGTATTTATAAGTTTAAGGGTAACAGAAATAACCAATTATCGTTAACTAACCATAATTGTTAGTTAGTTACTAACTGACTCTATTTGAAAGGAAGCTTCTATCACAGAAGCCAAACATAAGCTACTAGAAACAGAAGCTGCGAGAACTAATAGTAGAAGCACCTAACTATGTGCTATGCAATAGAAGCAACAACACAATATAGAATAATATACACCGAAACATTCCCTTTAACTCATGGTGCTTGTGCCGATGAAAAGTAATCATACACTTTAAGGCTCTCTCTGAGAATGATGAATCTCTGAGTAGATAGAGGTTTGGTTTGTATGTGAACCTGTTGAGGAATGCAATGGACCACAAGACTCTTTTAGAACTCTCTCTAAAAAAAATATAGCCAGCTCCATGTATTTAGCTCTAGAATGTAAAATAGGATTGTGAATTTGAGCGACAGTGTTAATATTATCACATTCAATCCAAAAGTTGTAATATTGGCACAGGCAGCACATTTAGTAGTGACTGAATCCTCAAAATTTTGTTGCAGCCAAACTTCTGTATTCAGCCTCAGCATTAGATCTTGCTGCTAATTGTTACTTTTTAAATCACCAAAAGATCAATTTAGGGCCTAAAAACACTCAATAACCAGAGGTTGATCTTCTATCACCTGGGTTAGCAGCCAGTTTGCATCACAAATTCATAACAGGCTTTTAAAGGAAGTGGCTGTCTTGGCAAAGCTTTGAGCAGAAGACTGCTGTCATTTGTTGTACCCTTAAGATAGATGAGTATTGTTTTAACTATTTCTTGTGTTCTTTTAAGGGTTATAGAGAAATTGACATACTTTTTTTACTGTATAGGAAAAATATGACTTGGTAAATATGGAAATGCCTTTTGCTTGTGGTATGTGAGCTCTAGGCAATATGTCCTGAATGTACCTTCCTTTTAAAAGGAGTAAAGAGACACCCTTTAAGCGTTTCACTTCAATGCCCAGAAAATAGTCTTAAGCACCTAAATGCTTGAGAAAAGTAGATTTAACTATGGAATAAGCTTGTTTAGACCCATGAACAGTGAATGAAGACGAACCACATTTATTGGACTTGGAACCAATGTTGAGTAAAGCAGGTCCCCGAGTCTCAATGCATGCTCAAGTCCAAGGTAGTCAAAATCGGGATTTTACGTATAATCTGTAATGCTGTGAAGGCTGAAACTGATTCAGTGAGTTCTGAAATGATTAAAGCTGTTGTGGAATGTAATTGGTGTTAAACCTATGATAGCACATGGATGCATCATGGCCAAATTAATAGCATACTTTGCACTGAATGCTATTGCAGACACCACAACCACCTCTTTCAAATCTACCTCGCCTGCCTCAAAATTACTATTTATGCCATTGTTCTGAGTGCACTGAACATGTGGTGTAGGATTTTCTTGTTTTGAAACTTGAGAAGAAGAAATTATATGAACCCTTAACACTAGCGGATGCTTTGATGTTGATAGAAGTTCCATCATTCCATGTATGTCTAACTTTAAAAGGAAGAAAATAACTTTATTTTGGGGGGAGGGGCCAAATGAGAGAAGGAAGCTGTTCTTGTATCAACCCATATACAGATTGATATGAAGTAGACAACAGGCCCAACAGAAACATCATATGCATTATAGAAAAATCCATTCGGTTTGGAAAGTTTGTTTTGCTCTGATGTGCTTTTTTCACATAATCTATTCATTTTGGAGGATATACTAGTATCCCTGTGTTTGTATTATTTTTTATATAACTTAGAAGTTTCATGGATTTATTCATTACAACTGATAGATTTAACCTTCTTCCTGTGTTGGAGAAATTGGACCTTTTGACCTTGAGTCTTTAACTCTATGTGATCTATCCATGCTACAAATTGAAGTATTATTTGTGTGTGAAATGTTACCCGCATGATTCAAAAGCTTTGCTTGTGGAAAATAAGTTAAACGTAAAATGCAGGCATGAACATTCAAGTGTCCCAGTTCATGAAATAATATTTTCTGCTGTTGACAAACCAAAGCTTTTAAGTCAGGTATGATCAAAAAGTTAAACTTATTTTTTTATGATTAAAATTTGCATATTTTGTAAGTTAATTTCAAACTCCAAATGTAAATGAGCTAGATTTTTCATCTGCACTGCATACAATCTATGGGTTTATTTTCCGTTGTTTTATTGATTTGTCATTATGTCGAATTTGTGTAATGGAATAGAAGTTTCCCTCAATATTTGAAGATATTTGATAGCTAGAGATTTTTTGAGAAGTTTTGGAGTATCCTGTCATATAAAGTAAAGATAAAATGAAGCTTATAGACACTTTTTGAAAGCTTATATGGGATATTATAGCGAAGTTTTAATAAATAGACTTTCTGCATCATTGTTTTCTTGATAGTGACATGTAATTTGTTTTCTTGATAGTGACAAGTGATTTGTATTATTGCATATTATCGTTAATTTAACACATCATTTTTCCTTCATAATCCATACACATTGGATAGAAAAGATCTTGGGGGTCGATGTTGGGGTTTCCTTTATGCAAACTTAGCTCCATTTTGTTACTATAATGAAGTATGAGGTTCTAGTTTGTTAATGCCCTAAAATATAATTGATGAATAGCATGATTTCTTTTGACGGATATTATTTCCTATTGATGGATAGCATGATTTCTTTGATAAATATTATTTTCTTTAGCTGTCCGCATTGCTGTCTGATATCGGGCTTAACATCCGTGAAGCACATGTATTTTCCACAACTGATGGATACTCCCTTGATGTTTTTGTGGTGGATGGATGGCCACTAGAGGTATGCTGCTACATGTGATGAATTTGTTGATATTTGTTTCCCCTTGAAGACCTCTGCAAAGTTGTATCTTTAAAACCAATCATTGTTCATTAATTTAAATTTTACATTGACATTTGTGTTGTTGCATGCATTTGATAACTCTTCAAGTCATTGTACAATTTTGTACTTGGTGGTTAAACTGTTCGACTCTGATACTGACATCTAAGCTTTGAAGATGGATTAGGTGTGAACACCAGTTACTCACTAATGTTCATCTGGATCATTTACTTAAAGGGAAATGCTAACAAGTGCCCTTAGGGCAGTTGATAAGAAGTGTAAAGTGGAAGTTTTATCTTGGAAGTTGTGTATTCAACACATTAAAACATTAAAAAGTAACTTTTTAAACATAAAATATATCATTTGTTTCTTTTTTTTTTATCCTTAACTAGTGCCCTAGGCACTTGTTGGCAAGACCCTTAAAAATAATTATTTTATCAGACTTTTCAATTTGGGTTAAAAAGTTAATTGGTTCAAACCAGGGCATAAGCTTGTAGGCTATGAGGGAGCATTATTATTATATTTCTCCTGTGTCGGTGATCTGTGCTGAGTTCCATTGTTGCTTACTTTGCAATCTTGTGCTCAGGAAACCGATGGTTTGTATGCTGCTATGGAAAAAGCTGTAGCAAGGAGTGAGGTGCATTTTGTCTCCTTGACCTTGATTCTGCAAAATCTTATATCTGTTTTGTTTGAAATGCTGAATTTTACCTCCGTTAAGAATGAATAGATTAATGATTCTTGATGCTTATAGGCCTTTATTTCCTGCAATAAACTTTCAAAAAAGTAACAACTCTACAATTTCCTTGGAAATGGCTTATGACTTATGTTATAGGATCCTAGAGGAGGAAAAGTATTTGGGATTTTAAAATTGGATATATTGAAACAGACCACTTACAACAAACTTGACAAATCCTGGAAAGCTTATAGCTTGTTTTTGAAAAATTTAAAAGTAGTATTGCAGTTTCCCGCAGCTCATGCTCAATAGGAACCTGTAAAAGCATTGCGAAAGATCTTACACTCTTTCCTGCCACCGAAGCCTATAGGGTGGACACAATTATCAAAAGAAGATGGAGAAACCCTCAAACCAATGCTCATGCAAGATGCCAAAATATCTAATACGAAGCTGCCAAGTAACCCCACTGTGTAAATAATGGTGTCCGTGGTCAATCTTCAAAAGTAAAACACAAACATAAGGAGTAACAGACATTGTCAAGTGACCTATGATTTTGTTACAGATAACTAATATTACTATTGATATCTATGTCCCAAATTAGTCTTTAGTAATGTCAAAACTGTATTTTACTTAAAAATCATTGTAGACAAATCCTCTTCATAAACTTTAGTTGATATATATCTTACCCTTTTATTAAAATGTATGCCCGTGAGCTTTAGTAAATATTCAGAAAACCCACTCTGTTCATCAGAAATCCACTTCAGTCACAGAAAGTGTAATGCTTATATCTGATGTTATACTTCATTTAAATAACAATTAATACTAAAGAATACGATTTTCACCAATGAGGTTACGCAAGCTTGTGGTTTCATTGCTGCTCTGGTTTATGCTGGTTTTAATGACTATAGAGATACATTTGAATTTTCTAATATCTACTCCCTCCGTTCCTTTTTATTTGTCACCTTTTGGCTTTTTACACAAACCAAGACAATAAATGTATTTTACTACTTTTGATACAACAATTTATGTTTTTCCTATAATAACCTTAATTATTTAATATCATATTTCATATATTTCTCTCTCTGCAATAAATTACTAAGGGCAATATAGGAAAAACAGCATTTAATGTTACATTGAACTTTGAAAGTGACAGTTAATTAAAGGGCAAAGGGCAGCCCGGTGCACTAAAGCTCCCACATACGTAGGGTCCGGGAAGGGGTCCCATCATTTGGTGTATTATACGCAGCCTTACCATGTTTTTACACAAGAGGCTGTTTCCAGGACTTGAACCCGTGACCTTCCAGTCACATGACAACAACTTTACCAGTTGCGCCGTTACTCCTCAAAGTGACAGTTAATTAGAAACAAAAATTTTCTGTAAAAGTGATGATTAAAAAGGAACGGAGGGAGTATTGATTATAGTCTATGTTTAATGGTTGAGGAGAATTTTGTATTGTTTAGTAAGTATTTTACTTTCGCCACATCTAGGGTGTTAAAAATTATGTAAATAAGTACTTGACCAAAAATAAATAAATTATGCAAATAAGTAGTCACGGTTGATAGCATTAGTATCATGTAAATACAGTTATAGGGTAACATCAATATTTGTATTTTTGTCATAAATTATAATTCAGTATGCATATGATATAGCTCTGATGTGTAAGACACAATTTCTCATTCTCAACATGGTATGAGTCTAACCTAGATTTTGTTATTGAGCCATGACTTCTGTTATCCCAGCCGCATTTTGTCTACACTCTAGATGTCCAATCTTCTGCTTAAGGTGTGTTCAGATCCATGTTATGACGTCCACATTAGTCCATACTTCATACCAAGCGCGAAGGATTCATTCCTCTTTCCCTGCAAGAGGATGCATGAACCTTCAAGTCAAGCGCACTATACCAAGGCTTTCTTTGATAGGGGGTCAAGTGGCATTTCTTGTTTGGGTCGAGCGATTCAAAGTCCTAAGCGTGAGGGGGTGTCTGAGAGTCCTACATCGGCCAGAGATATCGTCTAAGTAGTGTTCGTAAGGCTTGGCAGTCGTCACTCAACAAGGAGTTTTGTAGTTAAAAGTTTTCTGAGAAACAAAAGTCGTTGCAAGGCCAAGTGCAGTAGCAGAATATTGAGCCATGGCATCAACTAATTGTGAATTCATCTGGCATAAATAGTTACTTTAGGATCTTAGGTTTGGAGATGCTACACAGATGACACTCATCTGTGAATAATTAAGTTGTTTTCTTGTTGCCTCAAATCCAATATTTCATGGCAGGACTAAACATACTGTGATAGATTGTCAATTTGTCATTTTATTAGGGAGAAGAATTAATCTGGAGATATCACTAGCTTTGTTGGTTCAAATGATCAATTGGCAGATGTAATGGATTCTCTTCATCGTTTTCTCTTTTCTCAACACTGGAAAATCACACAATATATCACTCTATTGAAAAATTAGGACAATCACACATTAGCCGAATTTTAAAGTGATATTTTGAATTTTATCTAATATTTGGGATTCAGTAATACACTTGATAAGCATGTAATATTGTAATCAATACTCTTCCTTTCTTTAGGGGTCATGGTCTCATTCTTCAAATTCTCATTCAGCTGTGGAGAAAGCCTTAGCAGCAGAAGGAAAATCTGGAGACTGGGAAATAGACAGGAGGTCATTAAAGATAGGAGAGAAAATAGCATCTGGATCCTGTGGAGATTTGTATGTTGGATTGTTTTGCCATTATTTTTTCTATATTTTAATTTTTCTTTCTATTCTGCTCTACATCATCATACGTATATTCTTGTGTATCTAATTCGCTTTGTATTTCGGACAGGTATCATGGAGTTTATCTTGGTGAAGATGTTGCTGTTAAGGTTCTGAAATCTGATCAACTGAATGATGCCTTAGAGGACGAGTTTACTCAAGAAATAGCAATTTTGAGGTCTGTATTTGCTGCTCTTGGTTTAAGAATTAAGAATATCCTGCATATTGCATTTTTTTTTTCTTCTTATAAATTCTTTTTTCTGAAAATTATTTAATATTTTTACTCTTGTTTGTTGTACCGTATAATTTTTTATACTTTTAAGCATGTTCTTTTTTTCTTCAGGAGTAATCCTAAATTCTAAATATTCTAGCATAATATCAAGATATTATAAGATATTTTCTTATATTCTAACAACTACATATTTAAAAGAGTAAAGAGAAAAATGAAATATCAACTCAAGTACCAAGTCTTAAGAAGTGGTTTGGCATGCTACATAACTATCAGTCTTAATTTTTTCATGGAAGGAAAAATAGGCCTTGCTCTTTTTCTGGTTCTGTAGTGTCTTGTACATTTTGTCAAGAAATTACAAGTCTTAAGAAGTGGTTTGGCATGCTACAAAACTATCAGTCTTAATTTTTTCAAGGAAGGAAAAATAGGCCTTACTCTTTTTCTGGTTCACCAGTGACTTGTACATTTTGTCAAGTGTGTAGATCATGCCAATAAACTGCTTAGTTAGCTGCTTCCTTACAACTGTTCACTTGGTTAATCCTTCAAGGATTGGATGTCAGTCTATATGCTACTAACTCCATCTCACTATTAATGTCTTATTTGCAATATTTCTCTATCTCATTAATTGCCGCTTTAGAATAACGATACAACATTTATTAACATTTTCCTAAAAAGTGTGCACTACCTTAAAAAGTTACATAATATGAAACAGCGGAAGTACTTAGTTTTAATGCTTTTGTTTACATTAATTATAGTCTTGCAAGGATTCTCACTTTTTCATTTACCTTTCTCTAACCTGGAAATATTTTGACAATTTGACTTTTGTATTTCTGAACACAGACAGGTAGAACATAAAAATGTTGTTCGTTTCATTGGTGCATGCACAAAGTGTCCACATTTGTGCATAGTAACAGGTATTAGATTTATCCATTTGGTTATGCTAATATATAGTTGTACAATATCCAATTTAATGTGTAATTAGTAATTTGTGCCCTTTATTGAGAGATGTCTTGTGTAACTAAACACTATTATGACACCTTCAAAGAGGTTTAAAGTTTGAAATTGAACCCTCTTATGCACGAAATAGATTTAAAAAAAAATAACTTATGTCCATACCATTCTTTGTCTTTTTCAATAGTATAATAATTGCTGATAATTGATGATAAACTTTTGTTGGTAGGGCCTCTTATTTTACTCTACAAAAATGTTTGTAAGGATACTCTAGTTGAAAACCTGAAAAAATGGTATCATTGGGAGACAATAAATTGATACGATTGAGGCAGAAACTTTGAAGTTAAAATGAACATGGGAAACGCCATGGGAGAAGTTCTATGAAACTTATTTGAATATAAACACCAATGTAAAAATTTGATGAAATATCGTATAAGATGAGTAATCAATCTATCTATTCCTCATTTTATTCGCACAAATGAGTGTCCCTTGATTAATTGAAATATGAAATAAAAATAAAAGCGTAAAAGCATTATTTGTATTCAAACTATATTTCAAAACTTGTATATTTTTGCAGAGTATATGACTGGGGGAAGTCTGTATGATTACTTGCACAAAAATCATAATGTCTTGGAGCTGTCTCAATTACTCAAGTTCGCAATTGATGTCTGCAAGGGAATGGAGTATTTGCATGGAAACAACATAATTCACAGGGATCTGAAGACAGCCAATTTGCTGATGGATACTCACAATGTATGAATTTACTGAAAGTTTGAACTGCTGCTGCTGATTTATTTTTATTTTTTAAATTTTCTTATCATGACTGATTTTTTATTTTTTTTTCGAGTAGGTTGTTAAAGTGGCAGATTTTGGAGTTGCCCGGTTCCTGATTCAGGGGGGAGTGATGACTGCAGAAACTGGAACCTATAGATGGATGGCTCCAGAGGTTTGCTAAAAAATTGTTATGCTTTTTCATGTTTTAATATCATGTGGAAGTATTGTGTAATGTAAAGCCAATGGTTCTGGTCCATTACGTAACAACTAAATGTTTCTTCTGACGACTAATTGAGTTTGGGATCTATAATTTTATTTTACATTTTCTTGTTGAACACTTCAACATTAACTGTTAATATATATGGAGTATCTTGTGATATCGTAGATAATTATGTCAGAGTATTTGTTTTAATTAAGGTTTTACATTGATTTTACATGTGATATATTTGGTTTATTATGGTTTTACATCGGGTATCTTACTGTCGTTGCATTTTCTCTCAAGGTCATAAACCACCAGCCTTATGATCAAAAGGCAGATGTGTTCAGTTTTTCAATAGTCCTATGGGAACTAGTGACAGCAAAGGTATAGCTGAAATTGGACTTGTAGTGCTTTATTCTCTTATTTATCTTCCTTTCCAATTCTTTGAACCGATATTCTTTCTATATGTATATACTGTGCAAGATTCTTGTAATGATTTTATAATTTTTGTTCCTTTTGGTACTTCAGATACCATATGATACCATGACTCCACTACAAGCTGCTTTGGGTGTGAGACAGGTTTGTTCTTTATTTATTAGTGAGATTTACTCCCTCCATTTCTAAATATAAGCAAAATTCACTTTTTAGGTTCATTCATTTAATGATGTATGTGGTTCATAATATGGACTACATACATCATTAAATGAATGAATCTAAAAAGTCAATTTTGCTTATATTTAAAAACGGAGGGAGTATGTTTGATGTGTAAAATTGAGAGCTCGACAAATTGTTGAGGGGATTCATTTAATTATAGTTAATGCACATTATAAACTCCTGTTAAAGGTGAATTAATTTTTTTCAAGTTTCACATAATTGTACCCACTATAGGTGAATTCACTTTTATACAAAACAATAATAAACATGCGTAACAGATTATGAAAAATTAATGTCAAATATAAGAGCATAAAAATTAACATAAAATATACATGTGATGGTTGATGTTATGTGCCCATCCATAATAAATCATAAATTTGTTAAACTACTAGCTATTGATTTTTTTCTCTTTCATGGTTGAGATTTTTTTTTTTTTAATGGCATGGTTGAGATGTTTTACTTTTTAAAGTGAGAGCTCAATTTTTTAGGAGCCATAGTGATGAAACCTTGATAGAGAGAGTATGATATCTTAATTGGTGAGATGTATTACTTTAATCTCTAATGGTTGAGATGTCTTACTTTACCTCTAAACCTGAAGGTATATTATTTTTTATTAGTATTTTTTTTTCATGAAAAAAATTTAGGATGAGGGGATGGTGCCCCAGTCCAAGGGAAGACCTTAAGGCTAAAAAAACATTCACAAAGAGATTTACATTATCTCCCTGCAAGGGAGCTAGCGGTGCTCGAACATGGAACCCTTGGATACAAGATTTGTTTTTATTATACAATATATCAGTGTCCCAAAAAAAAGCAATTGGTGGAGAATTTCGCTGCAAACTTAGATCAAGAATCAGATTAATGATTATCCATCAGATGAGAATAGGAACCACTGAACTTGCATGACAGTGAGTAATCTAGCCCATCAAATGCCAGTCACAGCAAATTTCACCAAGTGTCCATCAATTGGTCAAGTTCAATAGTTGATAAACTTTTTCACAAGTGGTATATTTAATAATTCAAGAATATATTATGAATAATTGATTAATGTTAATCCACAAAAATATATCTTATATAATGATACAACATTGTATCAATGTTACCGTGACTGTGTATAAGTTGCAGTGTTCAACCAGTAGTTTGCACTTGTGTCTGACCCGGTTGTGATTTTGTACATCCATTCAGGGGCTGCGACCAGAACTTCCAAAGAACGGGCACCCTAAACTATTAGATTTGATGCAAAGATGTTGGGAAGCAGTTCCTAGCAGTCGTCCATCCTTCAATGAGATAAGAGTTGAACTTGAAAATCTTTTGCTAGAAGTGGAGGTAAACTATAGTAAATGTTATTTTTTAGAAAGAAAAAGAAGAGGTTCCATTTCTTGTTATTTAATATAACATTTAACTTCACTGGTTTCTATCAAAAAACAAACTTCCCTAGTCTGATCTTTGTTTTTAACGTGCAAATTGCAGAATTATTCAGAAGTTAATGGTGCTTAACCTTTCAAGGTCAAACTTATTTTCAGACAGTTAGGGAGGTCTTTCGCTATTCAAATAGCTGCAGAGTTTCTCATGCTCCCTTTTGCACAGAGGGAAAAAGGACTTCACAAAACTGACCAATACAGAGTGAGAAAATGTAAAGAGGCATACTAATGTTATAGTTGATATAACTTAAATATATATCCCTTGAAAAATCACGTCCAACTTAACTGTGTAAAGATGTTTTGAAAAGAGGAATTTGTTCCATGCTGTTATTGATATGTTCTTTCAAATGACGTGAAATCAATGAAGTGTATTTTGTGAGTAATTTTTCTATTGATCAACTAATGTTTCGTTTTGTATATATTACACGAGGCGATGAGCCCGGCTATCCAAGCTAGTTTAGTGCAAAGTGTTACTTACTGGTGCCAATGTTTTCCCTATTATCAATTCTGTTTTATTTATTGTTTGGTTTTACATATCAGTCTTAATATAAAGTTTACATCGATAGTGTAACTAAACAATAAATAACCATTGTATACGTCGTAAAATTCTTATGAACAAAAGATGCAACAATGAAAAGGCTCACTTGATGTGCCAATAATAGCATTCTTCGGCTATCATCAAGTGATATGCCTCATATTGATGAATTTACATTTAA
>Ga0315913_1006156_pt1 | contig 14535 bp, 10 predicted proteins | sample MpolsnodulesMG_FD_207736 | JGI IMG/M metagenome (GOLD analysis project Ga0315913, IMG submission 207736) | Medicago polymorpha root nodule microbial communities from Los Angeles, California, United States - small nodules | ecosystem: Host-associated > Plants > Roots > Nodule | place: USA... | reverse complement strand
GAGTTCGTGGCCGTACACTTCGTACACTGTCCTTTGTCAACTCTGGTGAAGTAGCTTCTGGCGAGATATGCTTCTGATGTTCAGCGCTTCTGATGTTCTCGCTTCTGATGACTAGCGCTTCTGATGTACTTGCTTCTGATGACGTGTCTTCAGGAGCTCTTCTTCAGACTCGTTTCTTCAGACGCAGTTCTTCAGACGCAGTCTTCTCAGATGCTTTAAGATTCAAATAAGTTTCTTTGCTCTTGAACTTGTTCAATCAGAATCTCTAAGAATAGTACTATGATTATGGATCCTGCACACTTGAACAAATTGTTTAGCATATCCAATTGATTATTTTTAATACCTTGTTATTGTCAAAACTCAATAGGTGACTTGTGAAACACCCTTGTTCCAACAAGGAATTTTGTTCCCAACTTCCGAGGCAAGTTATTTGAAGACGAATGAATACCTAAAAACAACAAAAATCGGAGAAACTGGGCCAAGGAAGCAACACCATACGCCTTGGGCATCTTGCATGCGCCTTGGACATTTCTTGTGCGCCTTGGGCACTACTCATACGCCTTAGGCATTTGAAAATGTCAGGGGCGCATGCATAATTCTATGCTTTTTTGCGGGTTTAGCCTGCGTTTTTAGCCCAAACCTAGTTAGAAACTCTCACTATAAATACCAGCCTTCCTCATTCATAATTTCTCGTTCAAAACTGTGGGAGTTCAAGAGGAATGCAACTTTTGAGCTTCAGGTGTAGGGTATGTTTTTATCTTTAGTAATTTGTTTTTAGTTACCATGTGTAACTAATTCTTTTTAGGTTAGAGTTCTAAGATGAACCTGTTTATTTTTGTTGGATATTTAATTAATATAATGTCGTTTTATTTTATTTATCTTCTGTTCGCTATTAAGTTTTATTAGAAAATTCCTTAGTTTATTTTTGTAGTAGGTGCAACCCTAGATTAGATGCTTAGGTTGTGAAAGAGGTTAATATTGTTATTACTATCTGAATGCTTATATCTTGATATTTATCCATATACTAATAACTATTTGTTTAGGAAGTAATTAATTAGTAATTAGCGAAAGATACCGAAAGCTAAGCGAATTGACCCTAGTTGTAAGTACTTAGGAGGTGACATTACTAAGACTGAGTAGCAATTCTTAACCTCCTGTTAGTAATTAAGGAAACAAGTACCTACTTGAAGGAAATAAGTAGTAGCCTAATAGAACCATCATCTAAAACCCATGGTAAGGTAGACGAGATAGGGCTTCCCGTTTGTAGAAACTACTAAGTGCAAAATAGAGTGTGTTATGAGTGTCCTAAGATTCATAGATGGACCGACCTAATGGAACCTTGGCCTTCATTGTTTTGGGAAAAACTGGAATGCCAATTTAAGTTTATGCTTCAATTACCTTTGAATTAACAAGACCTCGCACGTAAGGATCACTGTGCGATCAGCAAGTGAAGTTAGCCATCCGAGGGAAAGACCTATAATCATCTAGGAGATCAAGACACTACGTGTAAGGATCACCATGCGATCAGCAAGTGCAACTTGACGACTAACTAGGTTAGAAACGTCCCAACGGCCTCATCACTTGTATAGTATACCTAAGTTAAATAAACGTGACATGAATCTATCACATGGTCGGTGCATATGAAATCAATCAAAGGTAAAATAAACGCGACATAAATAACGATTGTAAGTAACTAATTGATAGTGTAAAATATCTTCACATGGTCGGTGCATATGAAATCAATCAAAAAATTATACAATATTACCTTACAAATTTACAAATTATATACTACCTTTAATTTACACTACTACCTTACCAATTATACACTACTTCCAACATTAAATGTCAAGATCAAGATCTTGCTTCTATCAAACACATAGTAACAGAATTCGTTGTGGACCCATGCGAACCGCGAACCGACTCGCGGTACTTTCACGAACCCGGTTCACCCAGATTCGAATGTAATTCGCAAAAAGGCAGGTACCAGATTCGCAACCCGGAAGCAACAGAGTGCTATCACTTTAATAAAATTTGAACTAATTAATTAGGCTTGGGAATTGAAACATCACTTTAATAAAGTGATGATCCTGTGGCCCCACCATCACAACAACTCAGTCATGACTATTGGTGTTATTACTTATATGAGATAGGTGGTGTAAGTTTCTATATTTATAAGCTCAGCTTCCTTTCAATCTCCACAAAGTGCCCGATGTGGGACTTTTTCTTACACTATTTTTTTCTTTGCAAATCACATAGCATACATATATTATATTTGATGTACCACGAACTCATAGCGTACCGACTATGTATACCCTCCCACGTACCGAGTTCTTTATGAGTGACGTACTGCGTACCCGAATCCGTACCACGTACCAAAGCGAATTGTGAACCATGTGACTATGGTCAAACACAAAAGAGGTTGATCAAGATCTTAAGCATGCAAGATGATCCTTCTGTCTGGATGGATGAACATCTTTGTAGTCTACTGGGCCAAGGAAGCATCACCATACGCCTTGGGCACATGGCATGTGCCTTGGGCACATGGAATGTGCCTTGGGCATCTTGCATGCAGCTTGGACATTTCTTGTGCGCCTTGGGCACTACTCATACGCCTTGGGCATTTGAAAATGTCAAGGGCGCATGCGTAATTCTATGCTTTTCTGCAGGTTTAGCGTGCGTTTTTAGCCCAAACCCAGTTAGAAACTCTCACTATAAATACCAGCCTTCCTCGTTCATAATTTCTCGTTCAGAACTGTGGCAGTTCAAGAGGAATGCAACTTTTGAGCTTCAGGTGAGTTTCTATCTTCTCCTTGATTTTCTAGGGTTGTTTTTATCTTTAGTAATTTGTTTTTAGTTACCATGTGTAACTAATTCATTTTAGGTTAGAGTTCTAAGATGAACCTGTTTATTTTTGTTGGATATTTAATTAATATAATGTCGTTTTATTTATTTATCTTCTGTTCGCTATTAAGTTTTATTAGATAATTCCTTAGTTTATTTTGTAGTAGGTGCAACCCTAGATTAGATACTTAGGTTGTGACAGAGGCTAATATTGTTATTACTATCTAAATGCTTATATCTTGATATTTATATCCATATACTAATAACTATCAGTTTAGGAAGTAATTAATTAGTAATTAGCGAAAGATACCGAAAGCTAAGCGAATTGACCCTAGTTGTAAGTACTTAGGAGGTGACATTACTAAGACTGAGTAGTAATTCTTAACCTCCTGTTAGTAATTAAGGAAACAAGTACCTACTTGAAGGAAATACGTAGTAGCCTAATAGAACCATCATCTAAAATCCTTGGTAAGGTAGACGAGATAGGGTTTCCCATTTGTAGAAACTACTAAGTGCAAAATAGGGTGTGCTATGAGTGTCCTAAGATTCATAGATGGACCGACCTAATGGAACCTTGGCCTTCATTGTCTTGGGAAAAACTGGAACGCCAATTTAAGTTTATGCTTCAATTACCTTTGAATTAACAAGACCTCGCACGTAAGGATCACTGTGCGATCAGCAAGTGAAGTTAGCCATCCGAGGGATAGACCTATAATCAACTAGGAGATCAAGACATTACACGTAAGGATCACGATGCGATCAGCAGGTGCAACTTGACGACTGACTAGGTTAGAAATGTCCCAATGGCCTCATCACTTGTATAGTATACCTAAGATAAATAAACGCGACATGAATGTTATTTAATATCCATCAATATAAACAGAGAGTTTTCGAAGAGTCTTAACCGATGCTTACTTTTCTGTAACCAAAAACAGGTAAACTTGCTTTGTTGCAAACAGATAAAAATTGCAACTCTTTAACCCTTATCTTTTATTATATCGTCAACTTACAAAAATAAGTAACGAGAATTTTTTGGACGAAACGACAGTCCCTGCAGATGCGATACTCTACTTATCACTTTATTACTTGGTAAACGATTTGGTACACTTGCCATATATGACCATCAATATTTTAACATAACAAGATATGATAGTGTAGGTTTAGCATTTTTCAAAGGAATAATATAGTGTAATTTACTCCAACAACAATATTCGCGTCCAGACAAATTAAACTTAAATATTATATTAATCTAACGATTGTAAGTAACTAATTAATAGTGTAAAATATCTTCACATGGTCGGTGCATATGAAATCAATCAAAAAATTATACAATATTACCTTACAAATTTACAAATTATATACTACCTTTAATTTAAACTACTACCTTACCAATTATACACTACTTCCATCATTAAATGTCAAGATCAAGATCTTGCTTCTGTCAAACACATAGTAACAGAATTCGCTGTGGACCCATGTGAACCGATTCGCAGTACTTTCACGAACTCAGTTCACCCAAATTCGAATGTAATTCGCAAAAAGGCAGGTACCAGATTCGCAACCCGGAAGCAACTGAGTGCTATCACTTTAATAAAATTTGAACTAATTAATTAGGCTTGGGAATTGAAACATCACTTTAATAAAGTGATGAGCCTGTGGCCCCACCATCACAAAAACTCAGTCATGACTATTGGTGTTATTACTTATATGAGATAGGTTGTGTAAGCTTCTATATTTATAAGCTCAGCTTCCTTTCATTCTCCACAAAGTGCCTGATGTGGGACTTTTTCTTACACTATTTTTTTCTTTACAAATCACATAGCATACATATATTATATTTGATGTACCGCGAACCCATAGCGTACCGACTATGTATACCCTCCCACGTACCGAATTCTCTATGAGTGACGTACTGCGTACCCGAACCCGTACCACGTACCAAAGCGAATCGCGAACCATGTGACTATGATCCTTCTGTCCGGATTGATGAACATCTGTGTAGTCTGCTGCTTTCATGTCTACTTTGTTATATAACCAAACAATCATCTAGATGATTGATACAATCATCTAGATCAAGTACTGAAGGTCACGTACCTATCTCTGATCTAGCTTGCAAACTATTAAGATATTCAAAAGTATAAAGAAGTGATTCTCTCAGATCTTTTTAACAAAGTTGTCACTTCAAGGACAAAGAGATACTTGGAGTTTCAAGACTCAGATCCAAATATATTCAAGGAGGCATTTAAGAGCAACGAGAACAAGAAATGGTTAAAGGCATAGAATGAAGAAATGTGTTCATATGAGAAAAACCGAACTTGGAAGCTTGTAGAGCTACCTAAGAAATGAAGGATAGCCGGATGCATGTGGATCTTCATGAAGAAGAAATTTATTTTCGGGATTGAAGAACCAATGTAAAAAGTTAGGCTTGTGGCGAAGATTTTTAATCCATTTGAGTGAATTTGTTACAAAGAAATTTTCTCATCAAACATTATTTCATAAGGGCACTTATGGAAATTGAAACAAATAGATATGAAGGTTGTTTTCGTAGATGGAGATCTTAAAGAGACAATCTACATGGAGAAACTATGGGGTTTCGTAGTGTTGAAAAGTGACTCAAAATCATGTTTCCAAAAAAGCCAAATCTGGTGGTCGAACAGGAAAACTTGGTGGCCAAAATTGCTCAGCATTTTGAGACATTTTGTCTCGGCAATTTTCAGTGGCCGATTTTGCATATCAGTAAAAAACAGAATTGCGTTTTTGGGCCTGGATTGTTCCAATATTTTGAGGGATTCTTTCACTATAAATATAAATCTTTTATCAGATGAATATGTGTGTAGAAAACAGGGTTTAAAAGCCAACATACAAACTAGGGTTTATAGAGGATTTCTCTTGGTAACAAACACTAGGGTTGGGATTGTTTTGATTCACCTTGAACAAAACACTGTTAGGATTGAGTCTCTTGGTCACGGGAAGAGATTGGGACTTGGGTAGAATTAGGTTTGAAGACTGATTCTTGTAACCCTCAATATCTCTTTGTAAAGAAACTCATATCATTATAATGGAACAGAGAGCTGCTCTCTCCCCCAGAGTAGGTCATCATTAGATCAAATTGAGTAAACTGATTCTTGTGTTCTCCTTATTCCTTTTATCTCTTGATGTTTGTTATTGTTTGAATTATTTTGTCACCTGCTTGATTTGATTGCTTGGTTTTATTTGCTCCATGCATCAAGTTTTTATTGGGGTGTTTTTGCAACGAATTCACATCAATTGGTGCCCACCGTGGGGCAAGGGTCAAATCAATAACCAGGTATCATGGGTTCGAAATGGTATATTGAAACTTTTACCGATAGTAACAAATTCGGGTTGTGGAAGGTAAAGATAAGGGCAATTCTAATTCACCAAAAGTGTGTTGAAGCATTGAAGGGAGAAGCACAGATGCATGCGCATCTAACACCTGCTGAGAAGACTGGGATGAATGATAAAGCGATCAGTGCTATCATTCTGTGTCTTAGGTATAAGGTGTTGAGAGAGATAGCAAGGGAGACTATTGTTGTGTCTATGTGGAATAAACTTGATTCATTGTACATGACCAAGTCCTTGGCACACAGACAATGTTTGAAACAACAACTCTACTTTTATCGAATGGTGGAGTCAAACCCTATAATGGAGCAACTGACCGAGTTCAACAAGATTATTGATGATTTGGTGAACATAGATGTGAATCTGGAAGACAAGGATAAAGCCTTACACCTACTGTGTGCTTTACCTAGGTCCTTTGAGAATTTCAAGGATACAATGCTTTATAGCAAAAAGGGCACTATCACTTTGGAGGAAGTCCAAGCGGCTTTGAGAATCAAGGAGTTTAAGGTTGATGATAGTGGAGAAGGCTTGAATATCTCAAGGGGGAGAAGTGAAAATAGAGGAAATGGGAAAGGCAAGAATTACAGGTCAAAGTCTAGGTCGAAGGGTGGTGGTATTAAAACAAAGTACAAATGTTTTATTTGTCACAATCCAGGTCACTTCAAGAAGGATTGTCCTAAGAGGAAGGGCAATGGAAGTGGTTATTCATCCGTTCAGATTGAAAGTGAATAGGAAGGTTAGGAAAGTGTTGGAGCACTAACTATTGAAGTTGAGGTAAACGTCACTAGAAGGGGGGGTGGGTTGAATAGTGAACTTTTAAAAATTTCTCTGTTCTCTTTAAAAGTTAGACTCTCAACACTTTACTTGGAGCAAGAAGATTAGTAACACAATAAACAAATATGCAATACTAAAGTAAATGACAAAGAAAGTAAAGAGTAGAGTTTAAGAGAGATCACACAAAGAAGTTATCCTGGTTCACTCAATATGGGTTAGTCCAGTCCCCACAGCTTATGTGAGATTTTCCACTAGTTCTTGGGAGTTTCTTCCTCCTCTTTGCAATGTGCAAAACAATATGTATTCTCTAAGCCTCACTAGGCTTACACTAACACTCGAGCTCTTGAAGAGCTTGAGGCTATACAACTATGTATTCTCTTAGCCTCCCCAGGCTTACACCACTGATATTATTAGCTTCAGCAAGCTTACACTATCACTCAAGATTTTACAGGCTTGAGGATATACAATCAATATGAGATTTGATGTTTGGATCTAATTACAACTTTCAAGCTACTAAGAGAATGAGAGATTGTAGTTTGTAATACTCTTAAAAAGATGATCCGAAAATATAATTGAGCACTGTAAGAGTATTTTTGATATTGAGATTGATTGATGAATTTATCGCTTGTATGTATGCTTGTGATTGTTTGTAAATTTTATGCTTTCTTTGTTGAGAGAAAGCTTCTATTTATAGCCAGCCTTCATCCTTCAATATCTTGCAGCTGTTCTTTCTTGTGTAGACACCGTTGCTATTGATAGGAATTGCAAAATTGCCATTGTCCCATCTTTTTGTATGCTGAGCTTGAGCTTGTCACCCTCGACCTCAATTTTAACGCTAAGATCTTGAGCTTGTCTTTTTCCCAGGAGCGTGTTTGAACAGTGAAAAGTACATGAACAGTAAAAAGTCTTTTCTCTTTACCACTTTCTTCTTACTTGTTCTCCAAGAATCATCATTGTCATTGTCCTTGCAATGCTTTGTCTCCAAGACATCATTAATTAATTATATTAGCATACTTGGTCACCAAGTCTTGTTGCTTTATACTTTCTTGCTTGCTTGCTCATCAAGATTCAACTTTAGGGCTTTGTCATCATCCTTATCTTTATCAAATGATTAGCACATGATTGAAATAAAATATTTGTACATTTTTCTATGTATTTGCGCATGGCATTTCTTGTAATGCTTTCATGGATTAAATCAAAAATTAATCTTTCTAGATTAATAATGAATTACCATCATATTCTTCTTGAAAGCTTGAGCATAATCATCCAAGGGTACATGGCTTTAACAATGTGTGAGAATTGGACTTTCATATCTTTAATAAAATTCACTCAAGAGTACACATTAAATAACCAAATAAAATTATAATCTTAATTTTAATACAAGAGTTTGTTTATCATTTAAAAACAATTTCAAAGGGATTTTTGCTTCAACAACTATGACACGTTGGGAACCTGAAAAGGGATGGGTCTTGGACTTTGGATGCTCTTATCACATTTGTAAGAGAAAGGAGTACTTTGAAACATTAGAGCTAAAAGAAGGTGGAGTTGTTCGCCTTGGTAATAATAAGGCTTACAGAATTCAAGGTATGGCTACTATCCGTCTCAAAATGTTTGATGATTGTGATTTCCTTTTGAAGAATGTGAGGTATATTCCTGAACTTAAGAGAAATTTAATATCTATAAGCGTGTTTGATGGTCTAGGATATTGTACTAGAATTGAATGTGGTATGATGAGAATTTCTCATGGTGCATTAGTTATAGCTAAAGGGTCTAAAATACATGGTTTATATATTTGAGAAGGTTCCACTATTATAGCTCATGCATCGGTTGCTAGTGTAGACACTTTGAACATAACTAAATTGTGGCATTTGAGGTTAGGTCATGTTAGTGAAAGGGGTTTGGTTGAACTAGCTAAACAAGGTTTTCTAGGGAATGAAAAATTGAACAAGCTAGATTTCTGTGATAATTGCACGTTAGGCAAACAACACAAGGTGAAGTTTGGGTTGGGTGTGCATAAATCTAGTAGGCCTTTTGGGTATGTTTATTCAGACCTTTGGGGTCCAACATCAGTTAAAACTCATGGGGGAGGTTCATATTTCATGTCTATTATTGATGATTATTCTAGAAGGGTATGGGTTTACATTCTGAAGAATAAAAGTGACGCTTTTGAAAAATTTAAAGAATGGCATACACTTGTAGAAAATCAGATTGGAACTAAACTGAAAGTGTTGAGAACTGACAATGACCTGGAGTTTATTTTAGAGCAATTTAATGAGTTTTTGCATGAAATGAGGTATAAATAGGCATAGAACCGTGGCATACACACCTCAACAGAATGGTCTAGCTGAAAGAATGAATAGGACCTTGTTGGAGCATGTGAGGTGTATGTTGTTGGGAGCTGGATTGTCCAAGAGTTTCTTGGGAGAAGCTATTAGTACTGCAAGATATTTGATTAACAGATCCCCATCAACAAGGAAAGATCTCAAGACACCTATGGAGGTTTGGAATGGGAGACCGACAAACTACTCTAATTTGAAAGTTTTCGAAGCTTTAGCATTTGCTCATGTCAAACAGGACAAACTTGATCATAGAACTGTGAAGTGTATTTTCATTGGTTATCTTGAAGGTGTGAAAGGTTACAAACTGTGGAAGATGGAACCTGGAGGATCAAAATTTATTATAATCAGAGATGTTACTTTTGATGAGACCCGTATGGGGATGAAGTGCAAAGACCTGGAAACAAGCTCAGAAATCGGGGTACAAAAAATCCAGTTTAAGGTGGAGCCTACCACTGATGAAAGGGAATGGGAGGATCAGACTCCAGTACTTGATGAGAGTGAAGGCCAAGAAATAATTAATCCTGACTATCAGCTAGCAAGAGATAGGCCAAGGAGACAAATTAATCCACCTGATAGATACAGTTATGCTGACCTCATATGTTATGCTTTGAATGCAGCTGAAGAAGTGCAAGACTCAGAACCAAAGAACTTTATGGAAGCATTAGAAAGAAACGAAAGCAAGGACTCGATAAAGGCAATGAATGAGGAAATACTTTCATTGCAAAAGAACCAGACTTGGAAACTTGTTTCATTACCTAAGAACCAAATGGTAGTGGGAAGCAAATGGGTGTTTAAGAATAAAGAAGGAATACCAAGGGTCGAAGCACCAAGGTATAAGGAAAGACTTGTAACAAAGGGTTTTACTCTGGTGAAAGGGATTGATTAGAACAAAATCTTTTCACCGGTGGTAAAACATTGTTCTATAAAGGTACTTATGGCGATTGTTAACATGTATGACCTTGAGTTAGAACAGATGGATGTGAAGACCGCATTTCTACATGGAGAGTTGGAAGAAACTATCTATATGCAACAACCAGATGGTTTCATAGAAGATAATACAAAAGTATGCTTGTTGAAGAAATCTTTGTATGGGTTGAAGCAAAGTCCAAGGCAGTGGTATCGTCAGTTTAATGAGTTCCAAGTAAAGGTTGGTTTTGTGAGAAGCAACTATGATAATTGTGTATACATGATGAGAAAGAATGAGAAAGTCATTCTCTACCTTCTCCTTTATGTAGATGATATTCTTATGGCAAGTTCTGACATGCAAGAGATTCAGAAGCTCAAGAAGAAATTAAATGATGAATTTGAGATGAAGGGTCTTGGTAATGCAAAGAGGATACTTGGTATGGATATCATGAGGGACCGAAACAAAAGTGAGTTGTTCTTATCTCAGCAGGGGTACTTGAGGAAAGTAGTGGAGCGGTTCAGAAAGAAAGATTCTAAGGTCGTTGGCACTCCTCTTGGTCATCACACAAAGTTGTCAATAAAGCAGTGTCCTCAATCCGATGAAGAGAAAAGAAAGATGGAGGGTACTCCCTATGCAAGTGGGGTTGGAAGCATCATGTATGGTATGGTTTGTAGTAGACCAGACTTATCCTATGCAATAAGTGTGATAAGTCGGTTTATGGCAAATCTGGGTCAAGTGCACTAGCAAGCTTTGAAGTGGGTTTTGAGATATTTGAATAAGACTTTGAAAGGTGGTCTGAAGTATACAAGGTCACAACCGGGAAGGGATGCTTTGGAGGGATATGTGGATGCAGACTATGCACGTAATGTAGACACTAGAAAATCTTTGTTGGGATTTGTGTTTACATTGTTCGGTACAGCAGTATATCATGAAAGAACAAAACACATTGACATTCGTTTGCACTTTGTTAGAGACATGATTGAGACAAAGGAGATCATGGTGGAGAAAGTAGAATCGGAAGAAAATCCAGCAGACATGTTCACCAAATCATTACCAAGATCAAGGTTCAAGCATTGCTTGGACTTGATTATCTTCATTGAAGCATAGATGAAGGTTGGAGAGAGCTGGAAGGTGATTGATGGTTAAATTGACATCATCATTAATTTAGAGTCAAGGTGGAGAATTGTTGAAAAGTGACTCAAAATCATGTTTCCAGGAAAGCCAAATTCGGTGGCCGAATAGGAAGACTCGGTGGCCGAAATTGCTCAGCATTTTGAGACATTTTGTCTCGGCAATTTTCGGTGGCCCAACAGGAAAATTTGGTGGCTGATTTTGCGTATCAGCAAAAAACAGAATCGCGTTTTTGGGCCTGGATTGTTCCAATATTTTTAGGAATGCTTTCACTATAAATATAAACCTTGTATCAGATGAATATGTGTGTAGAAAACAGGGTTTAGAAGCCAACATACAAACTAAGGTTTATAGAGGATTTCTCTTGGCAACAAACATTAGGGTTGGGATTGTTTTGATTCACCTTGAACAAAACACTGTTAGGATTGAGTCTCTTAGTCACGAGAAGAGATTGCGACTTGGGTAGAATTAGGTTCTCAGGGTCTTATGTTCAATTCTCTCCGATGTCAATTTCGGTGGGATAGTTTGGCTTCTTCAAAGAAAAAATCCCAAGGCAATAATATCATTAGTTTGAAGAATTTCTTTTGAAGACCGACTTTGTGAGAAATAAGTATGATAGTTGTGTTTATATATTTAAGAGGGATGAGAAATTCATTCTCTACCTGCTTCAATATGTATACGGTATCTTAATGACAAGAAATGAAGAGTTTGGTATGCTTAAGGAGAACTTAAATGGTGATTTTGAGATGAAAGGTTTTGGTGTTGTTGACGTGATACCTGGAATGGATATCGCGAGGAACCGCAACATGTGTGAATTGTTCTTATCTCAGTATTGTTACATGAAGGAAATGGTTTAGTAGTTTAGAATGCTTGATTCTAAGACCGTTAGCAGTCCATTGGATCATCACCTAAAGCTTTGAGTTATACATATTTGAGGATGAGAAAAATAAGATGGAGGTTTTATTGACTTATCCTTTAAAAATATACTCGATTATTGCCTCGAAAAGTCCCTAGACCCATCACTGAGACATATGGACAATGATCCAAATATAATAAGATATGACCCCAAGTATACCAAATTACATAGGGGATATGCACCCTCTTGCCTTACTCGGATAAAGGAGACAAGACAAGATAAGAACAAGGAATCGATGTAGCAGCGACTTTTCGATCAATATAATAAGGCTATGAGGGGAGCATGCATTTAACCTTCATCTATATGAATATCTAGCTTATGGTGAACCATAGGGTGGCCACTTTTACCCATAAATACAAAGCTGTCACACCTTGACCGCATGCATCGTTGGCAAGGTGACCTCTGAACGTTCTTAGAAGGAACATATGATACTCCATATGAAATTAGGGTATGAAGCATCATGCATGACATGGTTTGTAATATGCCAGACTTAGCATGTGTAATTAGCATTGTGAGTTGGATAAAGGCAAACCCGAGTGAAATGCATTGGAAAATCCTTGTCGGGTTTAGTGTTTACATTGTTGGGAATGTCTATTTGTTGAAAGGCAAATAAACAATCCGTTGTGGCATTATCTATAACTCAAGTGGAATAGATTGCCCATGTTGAATGGTTGAAAGAAGCCCTATGGTTGAAGGGCATGTTTGGAGAATTAAGAATTACTCAAAGATGTGTGAAGATACACTTTGATAGCCAAAGTGTCTTTCATTTACCAAATCATCAAGTGTATCATGAAATCACAAACCACACTGAAATTCATTTATATTTAATTAGAGACATGATTGAAAAAATTGCATCGGATGGCAGATGTGTTCACCAAGTCATTACTTACATCATTGTTTGGAATCACCAAAAGATAAAGAAAAAAGTGGGGAAACTTAAGGGCTAAAGGTTGTGAGCTTTTCGGTGAGAAACTAGGGTTAGAAAACACATTCTAATATAAGGGGCAGAAATACAAGGGCGAAAAACTAGGGTTAGAAAACACATGCTTTTGGGTAGAGATATTTCAAAAGAGAATGGATTCAAGTTTTCTCTCTCGTCTTCATGAGAGGTTTTCTTGTGGATTGAGAAAGGGAATACAAGGGGAAGAAATTAGAGTTTATTATTGAAGCTAATTTCTTGTAACTTCTTTGTATCTCTATTGGAACAAAATACGTTTTACTAACATTACCCTTAGAGTGGAGAGATTGTTGAAACGAATAATGTTTAACAATTAGTTACCCTTAGAGTTTTGATGATAACAAGGTATTAAAAAAATTGTCAATTGGATATGATAATATTTGTTCAAGTGTACAGGACCATAGACAAAATATTATATCTTTATAAGGTTCTGGAAGAACAAAAGAGAGCAAAAGAATCAACAAAAAGGAAGCTTGGAGCTCTTGAAGAAAAGTGCTCCTGAAGTTCAAAGTGCTCCTGAAGTGATGACGTCATCAGAAGCCAGTTCATCAGAAGCACCTCATTAGAAGCGAGATCACCAGAAGTTGAAGATCATCAAAAGCTAAAGAACTTAAAGATTCAAAAGCTGGAATCTCTTTTAATCATGCCTAAGAGTTGCTAAAGACGGAAAGAAGTGTAAAAAATGGTCTTGAAATGAAATTTGAAGGCAATGGATGCTTATTCTATCAAGAGCGTTGAAAAAGGACAAATGTACGAATTGTACAACCACCTTCTCCACTACTTTGGTCGTGCTTTGCAACAAGACAAGGATAACAGCTCTACGTGCAGAAATGTTCCTTCATACAAGGAATGGATTTGAAATTGATCCTTTATAGGACAATAACCATGTCAGGCAAAGGATCATTGGTGATTATCAACAAGCGTCAAACGTCTCTTTTTGTGTTGCTGTCAAGTTCCAACGTATCTCTCCACACCACTATATAAAGGAGTGAAGACCTACCAATTGGATAACACATTACAACTGATATACAAGCAATGCAAGAATCCACAACGTATACAGACACACAAAACTAGACTCTCAACAATTCAAAGTTCATACTCTGTTATTGTTCTGTTTTCATTGTTACTTAGAATTTCTTAGCAAAGCTCACATTTTAGAAATTCTATAGTATTAAGAGTCTAAAGAGTCTGTTTCTGTTTTGTATTGTGAACACCACTGATTGTATATCAAGTGTTCAAACTCAAACATATTTCCCTGTAAGTTTGTTTGATTGTAAGTCTCTTGCTTGTGTGCTTGAGCATTTGTAAG
>Ga0315913_1006155_pt1 | contig 14536 bp, 7 predicted proteins | sample MpolsnodulesMG_FD_207736 | JGI IMG/M metagenome (GOLD analysis project Ga0315913, IMG submission 207736) | Medicago polymorpha root nodule microbial communities from Los Angeles, California, United States - small nodules | ecosystem: Host-associated > Plants > Roots > Nodule | place: USA... | reverse complement strand
GCGTCTGTTTCTCTCCAACATATACTGCAAGATATCCCTTTGGCACGTCCACAGCTTTTGAAGCTGCTCGGTTTGCAGAAAAAGATGCCCTTCTGATGATACCAGGGAAACGAAAACCCATTTTTGTATGTGTTAAAACTTGAGAATAAATGGTTTTTAAATAAAAACTTTTAAGCAATAACCAAGTTTTTCAGATTTGAATGCTTTAGGATGTGAATGATTTGTGTTGGATCTAAATGCTTTTAGCCTTGAATATATATAGGTGAAAGAATATTGAGAAACCATTGGCTACTTGAATGATTAGTGGAAGGGTATACTGTAGTATAGGATTAGGATGGAGTCATAGAATCTACAAGGAGACAAGAGCAACATATATAAGATCACATGGGATTGTCTTAGAGGTCTACCCTACCATAAAACAGACCTATTCATGGAAGAGAAAGTTTAATTGACCTTGAAACGATACTTAATTAGGAATGCAAGGACCTCAAAGTTATGTCCTGGTATGCAAATATCATGGAGTTGGTCTTGCAAAAATATAAAATGTGGTTCATAGTAGGTCATGTTCTTGTGTTCAATATTGGTTCTCTTCTTTCCTCCTCACACTGTTCCATCACAAGCCTAACAAGTTGCACATAAATCTTAGATGTGAGATGTCTAAAGCATGTCTACCCAAATGCAAGAAAAAACATCAGGTTCCATTCACCATTGCATTGTCTCAAATTTTAAGTGGGTTATATGTTGGACATTATTTTTCAAAGTGGGGTATGTGCATTTTCTTCCATTTATCTTCCTAATCCTTGAAAACAATTCCATGTGATCCCTTGTCACTCACTGGGCCATATCACAGCTCATTGATTTCTATAGGCCCTTATAGCAACTATATATACACTATTTCATTGGACTCTGAAGCAACACAATTCTTTTACATCCTAAATTATCATAACTCAAATATTCCCTTCTCAACCATTCAAAAAACTATGGGTTTTCGCATAGCAAAGCTTATCAGAATGCCATCATTTTCCAAAACACAAGAATCTACCAAGGGACTCGAAGTCCCAAAAGGCTATCTCGCAGTCTATGTTGGAGATAAAATGAGACGGTTTGTGATTCCAGTATCATATTTGAACCAATCATTATTTCAAGAATTACTACATCAAGCAGAAGAAGAATTTGGATATGATCATCCTATGGGTGGTCTCACAATTCCTTGCAGTGAGGATGAATTCCAAAACCTCACATCTTGCTTGAGTGAACTGTAAATCAAGCTAATGGAGATTAAGATAGATTAGATTTGGCTAATTTGCATAGAAGGCAGTTTTATTTTTTTCTGTTACAACTTACAAATATTTTTTCATTTTGTTTCTTCATGTATGTATCAATCAATCATTCCTACGGAAACAAAATGTTCCTTTAATGAGAATGTTATGACAAATTCAATTTTAGCTTTTTCTAAATCTCAAGAAATTCTATGATATACAGTAGCATCATTAATTTGTTAAATAAACTCAATTCAGAATGAAAAAGAAAATAAATTTACTGATGAAATAATATTAGAAGTTATTCCAAGTTAAAATAATGAATTTAATATCATAAGAATGCAACTGTTCTTAACTTGTATTGGAATGACTGCAATAAGTTACTTGTGTTTCAAGGTTACTAGAAACATTCGAGCATATATATTGAAGTACATATTAAAAAGTTATATGTATTGGAAAAAGTTTTAGATTTATGAACCATCACCCAAATCAATAACAATATCACCTAACTTATCCAGTCAAAAAGTAGGATTTTAGTATTGAATCTGAAATCTGAATATATATATGCAACATAAATAACTTGAGTTGTTTTATTTAAAAGGAATAAATAACTTGATTTTATTGTTTGGAAAAACCACATAAGGTAGATAAATAATTGAAGAGATATGCAAAGGGACGTGAAGGACCACATGATACTGTCTAGGACGTGTTTTATCAAAGAAACATGTACAACAAGTCTCACTTGTTGTATGATAGCTTTTTCCAACCCGGCAAATGTTACTATGATACGAATTTATTTTTTTGGCACTGTCATTGTATATGAACTAACTAACTAACTACATTAAAAAAATTATTCAAAAAAAAAACTAAATTATAAGAATTGAAAATATATGCAATAAGTGAGTAAGTGTGAAAAAAAAGAATAAATTACACTCATCTTCTCTAAGAGAAGTTTGAATTACACTCTCCTTCTCTTTTATATTAAAATATACATTCCCCTCTCTTGAAAAATAAAATTTATACTCCTCTTCTATATAAGATGCTCGAATTACAACCCTTCCTTAATAATTAAATGTGCACTACACATTAATCTATATTGACATAAATAATTATTTTTATAATGTATACTAATTTTGAATCACCATTTAAGTGGGAAATATCTCAATAATATTTTTTTTTGAGAAAAACGGAATTGGGTTTTTAAACGGGAAAAGTCTCAATAGTATTTTTTTTGTTGAATAAAAACATTTCACCATTACTTTTTCAACTCTATGAGTTTCTCGTGTGCCCTATTCGGATTCTAAAATCTGAAATACTTTAACATGTTTTGGAGATTTTTATGGAGTATTTATGTCGTTCGAATTATATAATCTGATCTACATAGGGATCGCGAGAAATCAATAGAGTGTGAAAAGAAGGAGTCAAAATATTTTCCAAAAATTAAAGAATATGCCAAGCAACAAGCCCATTCAACTGGTCCATTAAAAACCCCAAGAGAATTGCTCTTCTCCCATCTTTTTTGCTTATTTCCGTCTAACGTGAATTAAATGACGCTGAAAAAATGCATCTAGGTGAGTTAACTCACGTTTAAAATGCATATGTGTGAGTTAACTCACGCTTTTTTACGCGATCGAGCAATTCTAAATGGGAGAAAAGCAATTATCAAACTCCAGTACCAATAGGCCCATTCAGGTTTGAGGCCCAGCCCGTTAAACTATGATCACCGACACACGTTTACAACGACGTCGTAACACGCAAGAACTGCTACCGTGTAATTTTCAGACAGTGACGAACCCTAGAATCAGATTCTCAGATTCAGATTCGATTTCCGTGACGAATTCATAAATTGATATGATCAACACCTCATCTTCCAAAAATCACGATCAAGATCAGTCTCAATTAAGTGGTCCCACCCCTAATTCTCACCCAATCAAAATGGGCAAATCCGAAGACAATGATAAGAAGGTAACCTTTCTTTTGATAAAATCACCAAAATAACGGTTTTTAGAACCATTCCCTTTTTTTAGTGCATAAAGTTTGCAGCTTTATTCAAATTTGAAGCTTTGATTTGGTACAAATTTATGACACTGCAATAACCTTGAAATCAATCTGTGGAATGTTGAATTTGAAAATGATTTTTGAATGTGAAAGCAATGTGAAGAGAAATTTGTCTATTTACCGAATTAGAATCTCTTATTGATAATGAGCTTGATTGAATTGAATTATTTAAGCTTATTTACTGATATAAGCATTTGTGATACTCTTTGGGAAGAGCTTATAGGAATAGCTTATAACATTTTCTTACGATGTTTTTAGCTTATTTCAATAAGCTTTCCTGAATAGTTTATGAAAACAACTTATATGCAAACAGTTTGCCTTTAATTAATTTGTTTATTCAAACATGACATATATTAAGTATAACCATTTTTTGTTTTTGTGTAGACTATTATTAGTTTGATTGAATCTATTGACGTAAACACTTGTGATATCATTTGAGAGAACCTATTGAAACAACTTATAGAATTTTCGTAAGCTATTTTCAGCTTATGTTTGTAAGTTTTCCATGATAGCTTATGAAAACAGCTTATAGTTTGTAGCTTATATGCAAACAACTTGTCTTTATTTTATCTTTTGTTATGTAAAAAGCTTAATTAAGTGCTTATTTACTTTTTGTGTAGAACTCGGGTAAGAAACTCAAAGATGTAGAAATTAGTGTTCCAATAGTATACGGGAACGTAGCATTTTGGCTTGGCAAAAAAGCTAGTGAGTAAGTAACTTACATTGCACCCTTTAATTGTTGTTTTAATTAATTAATTAATAAATGTATTGCTTGAATAGGTTTTTCCATCACACAAACAAAAATGTGCTAAGGTGACAGTGTTTATGTTATACAAGGTATCAATCACATAAATGGACTATATATGTTCGTGGAGCATCCAACGAGGACCTGGGGGTTATTGTAAAGCGTGTTGTTTTTCAGTTGCATACTAGTTTCAATAATCCCACAAGGATTGTGGATGCACCCCCTTTTGAGTTGTCAGAGGCAGGATGGGGAGAATTTGAAATTGCCATCACACTTTATTTCCACAGTGATGTTTGCGACAAGCCTGTGAACTTGTGAGTCGTTTGATGTTGTTTTTGATTTAGTCTTTGGTTGCCTGTTTATGGGGAAAATAAAGTTTCTTTACCCTTTTGTGTGATACTGTGATCTCTTGATTCAGTGTAGAGGTTCAAAGCATGCTCAAAAATAGGGAAAATCTCAAATTGTGTTTTAGGTCCTGTTTGTTACATATCATTAACAATGTGCTTTTGTTTTGTAAAGTCTTGCCGTACTGTGGCTCTATGCCCTGCTAAGTTCAGTTAGATTGAGTTAGTAGTTTGGTTTGCTTGTGTGCCGCATTTTATTAATAATGATAAGCTTAAATGATTATAAAACAACTAATATCTATCGTGTTATGTTTTTATTAGAGCATGCAGCTATACGATTCCAATGCTTGAAAGTTATTCATTGATATACTACATGACCATAGGTCTATTATTCACTGTTATAAATCATGCAGATTGCAAACCATATTTTGTGAATGTCAAAATAATTTCTGAATCTTGTTTTTTATTGAAGTGTAATGTATATACAGATATCATCAGTTGAGGTTGTATCCAGATGATGAAGGCAGTTCCTTTTCCACAAAGAAGCCTGTTGTTGTGGAATTTTATGATGAGGTAGTTTTCCCCGATCCCTCTGAAGCTTTTTTAGCTCGTGTGCAGAATCACCCAGTTGTAAACATGCCAAGACTACCTGCTGGGCTTACCTTGCCTCCTCCTAGTATGTTACTTTGCAATTGCCATAGTCACCTGCGGCTTTCATTTTTCCACATTTGAGTTTAATTAACGTTACATTATCTATAAATGCAGTTCCAATCGAAGATGCTAGTAAACGGAGGAGAGGTGATACTAAAGATAATCCCTTAAGCCAATGGTTCCTGAATTTCTCAGAAGCAGATGAACTCTTGCAGCTGGCAGCAGCTCGTCAGCAGGTATGATTGACATAATATCATATTTAAAATATGAGGAATGCTAGCAACACACCTTCTAACACACACTTTTTAACACACTATCTTTGATTGGTTAAAATTTACATGGGTTCCACCAAATCATGTGGGTCCCATATAAATTTGGTGGGTCCCATATGAATATTAACCAATCAAAGAGAGTGTGTTGAAAAATGTGTGTTAGAAGATGTGTTGCTAGCATTTCTCTTAAAATATATAATATTTGTGGAAGTCGAAGTAGTAGTTGTTATTGCCATGATGATACATTTATTTGAATTTGAATCAACAATTTACAGCAAGTATATGGTTGCATCCTTACTAATAATGAAGTCTGTATCATACATGTACACGTGTTTGGCTGTTCATTACCCTAGAAATGTCGATTGTACATGAGTGTGATAGCATCAATCAAGTTTTATGATTTTGTTCTAAGTATTCTCTCCACACTTCTAAACATATAATCAAGAATCTTCGGTTAAAGATTCAAAACTTCTGTTCTATACTTGAAGTTTATTTTTGTTTACGTGATGATTATGGCCCACTTTTGTGATTATTCGTTGACTCAAAATGATTATGCCTTTGTATTAATTAGAATAGATTGCATCTCATTTTTCTTAAATAAGATTATTGGTTGTAGTTACCTGTGCATGTAAAGGATTCTTGTTTGTGACCAAATGGTTTTATTCAAAATATTTCATAGTTATCTTGTACTATCTCTTGTGATTGTTCATCATTTAAGGATTTGTTATCATCAATATATTGTGGATTAGGTTGTTCTAATAATTTCTATGTGGGGCATGAATGTTCAGAGTGTATATCATAATGCTATTTTATACTAATAAATTTCTGGTCTTGGTAACAGAAACTTTTCAGCTTTGTTCCTTACAAAAAATTGTGTACTTCTATATGACGAAAAAAAAAAAATCTATTTCATCTTAGTTATTTAGGATCCTTCCATTAAGTGGTGAGGTGGCTGACACTGACAACACTATTCCACCTCACTTTTACATATGGTACTTATTTGTTCTTTATTTAATAAGTTAGTTTAACTAGGCCCTAGTTACTAGGGTTAAAACTAAATGTAGAAAGAGTATTTTATTCTTTATATTTAATGGAGAACCTCTTTCCTGAATATTTTCTTTGTTCTTCGTTCATAACATATAATGATGACTTCAGTCAAAACTTTTTTTCTATGCTTCAACTCTATTTTTGTTTGGATGATGCTTACGTCCAATTTTGGGATTAGTAGAGTTAAAAGAATCGTCTTTGAATTATATTAGTTCAAATTTTTCTAAAATAAGATTATTGGTTTGTACTGACCTGTGCATCATGCATGTAAGGAATTCCTGTTTGTAACTAAATGATTTAATTCAACTTCTAAAGAAATAGCTTGTTCTTCTTTGAAGAGTTTGCTTCTGTCATCCTCTATCTTCTTTCATCAATTTACAGGTCAGAGAGAAAAGACAGAAAAGACATTGTACATGCAAATTATCATTATTTCAATTTTATGCAATAGCTATCTCGTACTATCACCTGTGCTTCTTCATTAAAGGATTTGCTTCTGACATCCATTATTATCAATTGTGGGTCATGATGTGTGTTCTAATAATTTTTATGTCGGGATGAATATTCAAAATGCTTATCATAATGCACTTCTAAATAATTATACTAGTAAGTCATTCTATGTCATAAGACCAAAGATATACTGTTTCCATGATTTACTTTTTATTTCTGTGATCATGCTCTATAGAGGAAGTTATTTCTCCAAATCTTTGACCATGTTCAGTATGCTAAACTCTGTGTGATGGTCCTTTTCCTTGTATTTTGCTATTAAGTTGTTGTCATGTTGATTGCTCGAGTTGTGGTCCATTTGGGTAAACAAAGTAGTTAAGTGCTTATCATATAAGCCTTTATGAATAAGTTAATTCTATCATTGAAAGGGAAATGTGGTTAAACTACTTAGATACAAGGTGTATGTTTTCAAAAATCACAGGCTATTTTGTATAATTTACTGAAACAAGTCGACGAAAATAGTGTATGGACAAAGTCATAAACTGTTTCATGAGTTAACTCAAACTACACAAGTGATTATGTTATAAGATAAGCTTAAATAAGTTAATTATTGATGCTTATGTGTCCCCATTTGTGGAAGTAGATACATGCTGAATAATACTTGTTGCACAAATTATAATATGCTTTACTCTTTGTTGAAGACCTTGTGAGAAAACTGTGTTGCCAACTGATAGTTATTTCATCTTTTCCATGGCGTAGGTTCAAGCTCATATTTCAAAACTCAAACGACAGATAAGTTTGATAGATGGACAGCATAAGCAGCTTAAATCTTCTCCTGACCAATAGATATATAATTAGAACTTTGAGATGTATTTTCTCTTCAGTTGTATTGTAACTTATTTCATTTTTGTCTGTGGTGTTAAAATTGTATAACATTAATTTTCCTAAGCAAATAAACCCAAGCAGCAAATCTGTATGATTTAACGATAAAAGATTAAAAAAAAAAATTATCTTTTTTTTTGTTTATTATACTTGTTAATCCTTCCTATGTAGCTGTTATATATTGATGCTGTCAAAAAGAAAAAAAGAGATCATATTAACATGGACTAAGTAATATACTATTGGTAGAAATTGTAGTTTGAATGTTTCTTTGATATTTTTCACCACTATTGATTTATTGAATAAATAATTACCGGTACTTTCACTACTTTGGTATCTTGACTTTTAATTTAGTTAATTAAAATTCTGAATGTTCAAATTTATTATTTCCAATGGTTCTTGATGTTCTCATCTAGAGAGTGTGAAGAAAATGAATAGAATTAGTGGCTGAGGTACTAGATAAGCGTCATTGTCAAAATGGGACACATTTCACCTCCAATGAAGAAAAGTAAAATTTTGCTTTCTCTGTTGTGATCTGCAATGAGGTTAGTTAAGGTTATCATTGTATTATTGGGAAAAAGGAATATAGTGGAATAAACTATAATGACATTAGATTGTGGATGGAAGTGGACTTCACTTGAGGGATTACTTTGCTACTAATGTGAAAGAAAAAACATCTAACTTCCACCTGTTTAATTTTGGTGTTTTGTAATTTCACAAGTGAAGTTTCTATGTAGATGTTCTTTTATGTAGGTACAATAAGCAGACCAAAATACAGAAGTAGTTATCAGTAGGTACACCAACGTATGGATGTTAACCAAGGAAGGGTCCTTTAGTACTTCGGTTAGTACATGCAATAACAATTTAAGGGACCTACTTTCTTTCAAAACCTTTGAGGGTTTCAGAGTGAGAACCTGGATTGCAACATGTTCACATGGTTTCACTCAATAAGACGGTCGGTTGATTTGTGATCACACAATTCATATTGTACATTAGTAAAGTTAAATATAAACGATCTAAGTCATTAACTTGAAATTAGACGATCAAAATTTGTCACAACATCATGCAGTAACAACAGGAAATCCAAATCGGTTTCAAAAATCCATTAGAATTGCAATTTTGAACAACACAAAATTAATAATTTTTTGAATATGTAAATCTAAATTAATGTTTGGGGTGTATTTTAGATCTCCTTTCGTAATCCATGTTGGTCCCCCTGGCCCTAGGTTTTGCATTTGTTATGGTGGATATTTTTCTTGTTATAAGCCAGAACAAGAAAGCACTCTATGTAAAATTGGTATTTGCTGCTTAAATTTAGAGACAGAAGCTTACGTTTATTGGATAAGAATGAATAATTGAAATAAAACAAAAGTAGAATTGGGATGCAACTGTCATCTTGCAACTAAAAATTATTATTACAATCAAATCATTGTATAATCATAGTCAGTTAGTTGAATGGTCTTTTGAAAAGTCTTCATATCGCACTTTTTCTAAAATACTTAATAACACAATGAATGTTTTGAAGAAATAGTTTAGATCTCTCTAAACTTCTCAAATAATTGTTGATAGAGAACTTTCAACTATACCTAAGTGCCACAATTGTACATAAAATTGTAAGAAACTATAATTTCCAAATACACACTAAGTAGTCATTTTTTGTGTGATTATGGATTAATACATATTACGTGAGATCTACACCTTGCATGTTACCTAACTATCCTTATTACAAAGAAACTTAGGTATTGTTCACAAGAAGCAACTTTGTCCAAATATAGAACATCTTCTTTTATGGGTTGTCTTAAACAACCTCAATTTGGTTCAACATGTTTTCAGGTAATACCAACAGAAATAAAAATGGCAATTCACAACACAATTTACATTTTCACATAACCCTACAAAGATATATGGAACTATTTAAGTGTTGAATGTTCAAACATAAGCATTTTCAAGTTGTTGGAATGATCTAATCTTAACAGGTGGATTTTGGAGGCAAGAGTAACATGGCCTTCATGTGCAAAAATAAAGGTTAAGTCACAATCAACTTAAAAGAACATCCTTTCTTTGATTTGATCATCTCAACACCACATTTTGGTAAAAAAAAAATTGTGGGTCATGACTGATTGATACAGATTCTAAATTGATCTTTCTCCAATTAATCTTATTCACAGAACATGAAGAGTCTATTCAAGGAATGCGACATACAAATTATCTGGTTTCATATGTGTACCTTACATTGTTATATTATAAATTTTTAATGTCCTACAATCTCAAGAGCCTCACATTACAACTATCCTCTTGTTTTCTTTACCTTTGTTTTTATCTCCCTAGGATCACTTTCTGTTTGAGCTTGGAAATTAAAACATGTTACTGAAGGGTAACATTAAATAGTGGTGTGTATGCATTGAATTTAATGATGTGTTATTTTAGTTCTGTTATCTAGTGGCTGTGGTTTAGGGCAGAAGTGCAGAACCACATGGGAAGCTCGATCTGTCTTGTTGAAAATACTAGTTTCTGTTGGCATTAAACATTGTTTTTATGTAGCTTGGTAGATCCATATCAACTCTGTAATATATACTAGTATGTGCATTTTCACTTGGGTTTTTATTAGTTGGTGTTCGGTACCCGGTATCTTGGTCCATAAGACCGGGCTCATACTACCTTGGGATAACGATGCGTATAAATAGGAAGGACCTACTACATTTGTATTTGGCCAAACCGTTAACCTAAGAGTCGGTTTATTATGATGTTGGACCGACCGAATGAATATGTGCCCTAGTTGCCTTGTGGTCCTTGACATAAGGCCCATGAAAGAGCTTCTGTCACATATAAAGAGCATGACTTTGCTTGCGATAATTCACATATCTCTCATTTCTCTAGATCAATTTAATATCGAGGTGTCTTTTGCAAGTTACTCTCGTTCGGACCGGCACTACCATCATCATGATTGAGAGGAGAGGCTGAGGCATCTTCCCACAACCTCCCCAAAGTTGATTTGTTTTTTAGACAAAAACAATGAGTTTTACACATATAAGCCAAATTCCAATCTTAATTAAAAAGCCTAAAGATGGCCTAAATTATTCTTCTTATATTCATTATACCCTCTAGTCTAAATTCTTAAATATAAGCAAAAATGTATATATACTTGGCCTAAATTTTGACCAAATGTCAAGACCGGATGAATTACATGCCAACGTGACATTTGAGTCACATATAGTTGAATTTATGATAACTTGGTTAAGCATTGAGGTTATCCTTTTATAGCTGTATTGATTTTCCATTTGAACAATTAATGCGAATGTAATACTAGAAAAGAACCAACCGACCAATCATTTTGAGGAATGTGACCTCTCCGGGCTCATATTGAAAGTTCCTCGACAACTTAGCTAGCTGGTTATATGGTTTGTTCTTATTAATACAGTATTTCAAAAATCAGAATAGGTACAGAGAATATATAAGCTAAACAATAATTAGTCAAATTAATATATATATAACTATGATTGGGTTTTGCTAAAAGACACCTTCATAAAAATTAGTTGGTGTCTTTTAGCAAATACATATAAGATAACTTGCTAAAAGACACTTTCATAAATGGTGTCTTGTAGCAAACCTAACTATGATATATATAGTCCAATATTTGTTTGTGAAATCAGAAGGTGGTGATGAAGCACAGTCTTGTGTGGTAATAAAGATATCTTTCAGTTCAACTAAATGTTTTAAGTTTGAATTCAATCTGATAATGCAGTAATGTTAAATCTCTTAAGGAAGAGTTTCATCATATATTGTAGTTTCATTCGGTTTAAAGAATTAATCTTTACAATCAGATTATATTTTGATGTATTTATTTTGAAATAATTGAAGTTATTTTTGTGTGGGGGGTGTTGAACTTTGAATTTTAGGGTAAAGGAATAAGACTAAGGTGAAAAAGGTTGAAAGTACGAGTAAAATGTAACAAACACATGGGTTTCTGCTTCATTTCATGTGCCTCTCATCAGAGTATCATAACTCCAACAATCACAAAAGTCAAAATCATCACCGGGTTGTACTAACGAGTACATTGGCAAGAAAATGGCGGTGACTAAAAGAAAATTAAATTTTAAACTTCCACACACACTGTCGAACATATTTACACTCCACAAAAACGACAACTTTTATTTATTTTAGTGCATGTTGAGATGTAAGGTGGATTTGTTGAAATTCTAATTATAGTTTCCTCAACAAAAAAATTATAGTTATTGCAAAATTACATTGGTTTATTGCAATTTTGTCAAATTTACCGTGAATTCGAACATGTAAAAAAAAAAGTTACATGAATAAATGGTATCAGACTATCTAATCATGTCAAACTAGAGATCTTTGGCCTGAGGGCAAGCTAACGTACTTGGAATGTGGACTTCAACAACGGCTCATCTTGTTCCTCTAAAAACGGGTAATGTATTTACAAACACTCCAATGATCTAATAAGAATATGCTTAATATATAAGATTTTTAGTGTAGGAAGTGTGTACGTGGGTAGAGGCTGTAAGTTAGGGTTTTAAGACCCCAAAACCCTAGTTTGGACATATGCTCTATGGACACGTATGAGATCAATCGGAAGGCGACCCCCAATTGGTGCCTTTAGGGCGAGTCTATATGATGCTCCGTGCTCTAGCTAGTGACTAGGAATAATGTGATCCGGTGAGGAATCGGACTTTAAACATTATCCAAATTGCGTACCGTGGCACAATTGATTTATAGACGTTCAGGAAAGGTTATCTAAACCATGGAGGAATGTTGTGGTGCGATGGTTCAACAACAAGGCATGGTCCAAAGTAGAAGATTAGTGCAAGACAGCCTAATTAAGTACGATGGTTGGAACGATGATAATGAAATGAAGTCGTCTTTTGATGGTCTATATCAAGTCTTGCCACTATATATTGGATTAGATGTGAGTCTATATTGGCCACACTTTTATTAGAGTGATTTCAACTTTATAAGTATACCAAACATGGATAGAACTTTAACATTGTACGGAAACATTAAGCAAAGATTGGATAATGGATTTTCTATCGTTAAAAAGTGAATATCACGAATGAGATTGTGAGCTCCATGTTAGAAAATTTCAGGAAATATTGAACTATATTATATACATGTTCTTTTAAAGAAATAATATTTATACAACCATTTTATAACAATTTTTATGACAATTTTATCTCTCATATTCATATTATATTTTTACTTTATCTCTCTACTGTTTTGGTTTTAGTGTGATATTATCAAATTTATTGATAAAAAAAAATGTACCCATGGTGCAACACTATCTAGTGTGTAAAGGTTCTCCAGCTATTGAGCTCTCCCTATGGACAAGTATATTCTTCTTCTTTTTTGAGGGTGGGCAATTATATTTCATAGTAAGGATATTGACGATTATTAATAAATAATCATGTGGTTGAAATTGATTTACCAAATTTACAATATATATTATCTATCATGCATGTGCACAACTGGTAGTAACTATAAGCCTAATTAGTGCATGAGATTGCGAAAGTAGGCCATCCAAGTCCACAAAGGAAGGATGACAAATTTAGGTAAAGTAATCTTGTGAATATGCGTACCCTAAACACAAGTATACAATAATAAAATATTAAACAACATCATGATTAATGTAATGATATACAAGGTTATCCAAAATTTCAGTCAAAAGAAAACAAGAAAAGATTTTAAAAAATAGGTTGTTTGTTATGTCCTTTAAGCCTAACTAAGAGCCCAAAAAATAATTACCCTTTTAAGGAATGAAGGCAAAAAAATAATGCAAAGAAAGAAAATCGGTGAGGTTGAAACCAAACCATTAACAAGGGTTGTGTACTTGAGAATGGGTCCATGTTGGCATGAAGAAGAGAAACAAAGAGTAGTATAGCCAATGGTACTGGGTCCCACCATGTCCTTTGTACTCACAATACACTAACCCCAATACACCCGTGGTCTGTCTTTTCCATTGTCCCCACACTCCACATGGTCCCTCTATTCTATCTTCCCAAAAACTCTCCATAAATACACCCCCAAATATACTTCATCATCACCACTCTCCACACAACATTCTACATCACCATATTCACCACTACTTCTTCTCAATCTCATTTTTTACTAAACAATGGCCATTATCAAGAAATACTCCAACAAACTACCTCAAAATGCAGTTTTGAAACAAATCCTCAAAAGATGTTCAAGCTTAGGAAAGAAAAACGAGTATGATGATAATGAACTACCTATGGATGTTCCAAAAGGTCATTTTCCGGTCTACGTTGGTGAAAACCGTAGTAGATATATTGTTCCAATATCTTTTTTAACTCACCCTGAGTTTCAATCACTACTTCGTCAAGCTGAAGAAGAATTTGGCTTTGATCATGATATGGGCCTCACTATTCCTTGTCAAGAAGTTGTTTTTCAATCTCTAACATCAATGATTAGATGAAAGAGAATGACATATATAAATGGTTGTGATTATTTGGAGAAGATCTATATGATCACCAAAGATGAAGTAAATAGTTTTTGCTTCACTTTTTTTCATTCTCCATTTTTATCATAGCTATTTAGGTTTGGTTCTCATTCATTTTCTTGTGGATGTAATATTTTTACATCTTATTCTTTTTATTTTTGGGAGTGGGTGATGATGAGGCTTGCATGTTTCAACAACCTATTTATTTTTAGTGGTTTTTTTTTACGTGTATTATTATGTAGCTCTAACTTTTTACTCGTGATTAAATCATGGGTTGAAAATTGTATAAAGGTTTCCTTACGGAGGTTTTGTGTAGTATGTACCCTGTGAGAGATATTTGTTTGATCATGTCATTGAATTGAATG
>Ga0315913_1006150_pt1 | contig 14546 bp, 14 predicted proteins | sample MpolsnodulesMG_FD_207736 | JGI IMG/M metagenome (GOLD analysis project Ga0315913, IMG submission 207736) | Medicago polymorpha root nodule microbial communities from Los Angeles, California, United States - small nodules | ecosystem: Host-associated > Plants > Roots > Nodule | place: USA... | reverse complement strand
GCCGAGGCGCTCGTCAATATCCGAAGCTACTTCATGCCAAAGCGCGCAAAGCAGAAGTTCTAAAACAGCGGACGGCTCCTCCTCCGTCAACAGACGAAAGCCGTGGGATGCTCGTCGCGCTCACGATCAAGCCGACTGTCGTACGCCAGAGCGGCACGCTACGGTCTTTACGCCCCTTACCATGCAAGTGTGCAACCGCCGCGCCATCGACGATAACCTCGCCGACGCGCAGGCCGATGGCTTCGGACACACGGGCGCCAGTGTTGTACATCAGGCTGAACAGCGTGCGGTCCCGTTCACCTGCCCAGGTCCGCGCATCCGGCGCCTCAAGAATCGCCTGCATCTCCTCGCGCGAGAGAAATCCCAGGACCGGCCGGTCGAACCGTTTCATCGGAATGGCCAGTGCCTGTTGGATGATGATGAGCGCAGTCAGGTCGTAATGGGCGGCATACTTCAGGAAGGAGCGAAGTGCCGCCAAGCGGGCATTGCGCGTGCGCACACCGTTGCTCCGTTCCTTCTCCAGATGGTCGAGGAAGTCCAGGATCAATTGCGCATTAAGATCGGCCAAGATCAGCCGGGTGGGCGCCTTGCCAATCTTCGCTTCGGCGAAGCCAAGCAACAATCGAAAAGTGTCCCGGTAGGCTGCGATGGTGCGAGGGCTGGCAGCTCGCTGGTTGCCCAGATGTTCGACAAAGAAACGTTGAAGCAGGACGGGGAAGGACGGTGTCGGTTGGGATCAGACACGATGATCTCCTCCGACATTCGCTGCGGAAAAGCTCGAAACGCCTGCCAGAGACCGCCATGAGTTCTGGGACGGCGGTCAGATACCAATAGGTATCGGAGATTTTGGCGTGGCCGACGTAGGTCGAGAGCGCTGCCATCCTATTGTCGATATCGGCGCCATGTTCGTGCCAAAGCTGAACGCGGCGGCAAATAAAGGTGTGGCGCAGGTCATGGATGCGCACTTCACGAAGGCCGCCCCGCGGGGCCCAACCGAGTTTGGTACGAAGCTTCTGGAAAATCTTATTGATCCTCCGCTCCGTAATGTATCCGCCCTCTGAGGAGAGGAACAGCGGCGAACCCTTGGAGAGAGCGCCATGACGCGCACGAACCTCGAGATAGCGCCGCAACGCGGCTACGACGGTGGCATGCATAGGCACATGCCTGGACTTACGGAACTTCGTGTTACGAATCGTAAGGACCGCGCTGTCGAGATTGATATCGCCGTAGCGCAGCTGGAGCGCTTCCGAGCGTCGTAGCCCCGTAGCCGCGATCAGTCCGAAGATCGTTGCGTATGTCGCTGGACGCAATCCGCCCTTGGGAGTCAGCCGCGAAGCGGCAGCCACGAGATCGCATATCTCCTGCTCTGAATAGATATGCGGCGTGAGGCCTCGATGTGCACGACCAAAGATCGCGGTCTCAGGGAACTCAGCGTCGGGATCAACCCGCGTCAGATATCTCGCAAACGGGCGAAGGACCGCGAGGCGCCGGGCCCAGGAGAGCGGGGTAGCTTGTTTGGCCTGACCTTGCACCCAGCTCAGAACAACACCGTTGGTGAGTAGGCCGCGATGACCTTGTTGGTCTGCGAACAGGGCGAAGGCGGTGATGTAATGGCCCTCCATCCTGAGCTTAAAACCAAGGGCGCGGCGCTCGGACAAATAGTCCTCGGCGAACGAGAGCATCGTGCGTGCGTTGATCATTGTGCGCTCCCCGGCCAAGGCAGAGCCACAGCAGATAGATTGTTCAGATCAACCTTTGCATAGATGGCGGACGTGTCGAGGCTTCGATGCCGCAAGATGTCCGCAATCTCCTTCATCGGCGCGCCGGCGCGTAGAAGTCGGCTGGCAGCGCTGTGGCGGAGAATGTGGACCCCGGTTCGCGTCCATCCACATCTTCGGTAGCCGGCCAATACTGCGCGTACGACGCTCTTGGTTGTGATCGGTTTGTCGTAGGGTGCGACGTGACGAACAAACACGGCCCGGTTCGACGTCGTGGGACGCTCCTCACGCAGATAGGCCGCAAGCGCCGCTCCCGTTGAGACTGGCAGGGGCAGAGTATCAGCCCGTCGACTCTTGGTGCCGACAAGGTTGATTGTACCGTTTGACCAGTTGATGTCGTTAAGTTGCAGCTTGACGACTTCGCCGGATCGCAGGCCGAGATCGATTAGGCACCGCACCATCGCATAAGCTCGCAGGCGCGACGGAAACGACTGATCAAACGAACTCAGCAGTTGGTCGATCTCGGTGTCGGTCAGAACCTCTGGTAATGACGCCAGCCGCCAGCGCGCGACTCGGGGAATTGCGGTCTTCAGTTCGCTCACCCGATCGCCGGATATACTGCGAAAGCGGAGATAGCAGGAAATGGTGACGCCGATCGCGGCGATGGCTGCGGGGCCTCGCCCCTGCTCGCCGAGGTTGAAGTGACGGACGGTCGTTGCTTTGACTGTCGCCATCGAAATGGGCTGCTCGCCGACATGTTCGACAAGAAACTCCTCAACCACTTTGCAGCGCCGCCGACGGGTCCTGTCTGCCAAACCACAGACGTCGCGCATGTGGATATCGAAACGCGTCAACTCCTGTTCGATAGCGGAGTTCCGAGCCGGATACTGCGGCACCACGCCGCCAGCTTTGAGTACCTCCAGAAGGTGGCCAAGTGCCGCCTGCAGGTCATGACGAATACGGCGGACCGGATCGGGGCAGACGCATGCCGGCAAGTGTTCCGAGAGAAAGCGAATGACGGCGGCTTGACCGATCGCTTCCAGGCCGTACCCCTCCTGGGTCATCCAATGGGCGAAGTGCGCGATGCAGCACATGTAGGCGCGCTGGGTGAGCATACCGCCTTCGTTGCAAGTGCTTCCCGTATAGCGAAACGTAAGGCTGAAGAATACTTCCTTCCAGCCAAGCGCGCGGCCGTGGCTGTATGACGATCATCTTTTGCATACTGACCTCCTATTGAGCTGACTACGCTCGATAGGAGGCACAGGAATTATGCGCAGTTCGCCAGCCGAAAGTCGTCCGAGAATCCGACGGTTAAAGCCTCCTGCCTCAGCAATCTGCGCATAATCACGAGGTGCACATAATCGCACACGTACGTCCATATTCGCCCGGTCGTGCATTTGTCTTTGGCCTGGATGGGAATGGTGGTGTCGTCGCCAAAAAGGCGCTGGCCGCGAAGACATGCGCCTCGATCAGATCAAAGATCGGCAGGAGCGCGGCTGTGCCATACCGACCTGGTCGGCCAGCGTCGAGGTCGAAAGCTCGATGCCCTCACATTTGAACCGGGTGCTCTGGCGGTTGAGGGGGCTATGCATGCCAAACTTGTCAAAGAGGAGAGTCGTCAGCAGATGAGGACCGATGAAGCCGCGCGGCGTGGCATGGAACGGCGCCGGCGGCTGGCTGATCGCCTTGCAGTCTGGGCAGGTAAATTTCTCCCGCACCGTCTCGATCACTTTGAACCGGCGCGGAACCTCCTCGAGCGTCTCAGTGACGTCCTCGCCCAGTTTCGACAGGCGCGACCCGCCGCAGCATGCACAGACCGGGGGATCGATCACCACGCGCTCACGCTCGATATCCTCCGGCCAGGGCTTTCGGACCGGCCGTTTGCGCGTGAACGACCGCACGCTCGAGGTCTTGGCGGCAGCCGCCCGCGCTGCGGCTTCATCTTCCGTCGCCGCCATCACCAGTTCTTCGAGCTGCAATTCCATCTGGTCATCAGGAGCGCCGTGCGCTCGGATCGTCGGCCGCGCAGTTCGCGCTTCAGCTTTTCGATCGCCAGTTCCAGACTGGCAATCAAGGCCTCACTGTCCGACAACATGGCCTGCGCATTGGCGGCTTGCGCCACTGCCATGTCCCACTCGGCGACGACGGTATCGCGCTCGGCAACAACTACATCGCGTTCAGCCTGTAACATCTCGCGCTCGGAAAGCAGCGCCAGATAGGCGCTCGCAAGGTCCGCAGGAAGATCCACAGGCTTCGAAGTCATGAAGCCATTCAATCAGATTCCCTCAATATTTCCAATGCAATAACGCTATCCGACCCGTGTCGGACGCCAGGTTTCCTGCGGATTGCGCCAGTCGATCCGGACAACAAATAATACGGCGTCTTGGTGAACTCGACTCTTTGGCCTTCCCAAAAGGCGGTGAATCTGAATCTCTGGTGCAAACCGGAGGTCTGGGATGCGATCAGGAATTTCATTGCGTAACGATTTTGTCGGAGAAGATCTGCGGCGGCTGGCGCGGCAGACGAAAGACGCAGCGCAGTCACGGCGCTTGTTGGCGCTGGCGTCGATCTATGACGGAGGCTCGCGTTCCGATGCCGCCCGGCTCGGCAATGTCACGCTCCAGATCGTTCGAGACTGGGTCATGCGTTTCAACGAACGTGGTCCCCAAGGGCTTATTAACGGCAAGGCTCCCGGTCAACAGTCACGGTTGAACGATCAGCAGCGTGCGGCTTTGGCGCAGGCCATCGAGCGTGGACCGACACCCTATCTCGACGGCGTCGTTCGCTGGCGTCTATGCGATCTGGCCCAGTGGCTTTGGGAAGAGTTTCGCCTTTCTGTGAGCGAGCAGACGTTGAGCCGCGAAGTGCGGGCCATGGGCTATCGCAAGCTTGCTGCCCGGCCCAAACATCACGCGCAAGACCCTCAAGCTATTGAGGATTTTAAAAAAGTTTCCCCGCCGCAGTGGCAGAGATTGCCGCCGGAGCGGCCCGAGGAAAACGCATAGAGATTTGGTTCCAAGACGAGGCCCGGATCGGGCAAAAGAACAAGATCACGCGCCGCTGGGCCAAGCGCGGAACGCGGCCGTGCGCGCGCCATGATCAACGCACGAGATCGGCCTATATCTTCGGGGCGATCTGCCCAAAGCTCGGCAAAGCGGCAGCTCTCGTCATGCCGTGGTGCGATACCTACGCGATGACGCAGCACCTGACCGAAATCGCCCGCCATGTCGATAAGGATGCGCACGCCATCCTTATCATGGATCAGGCAGGCTGGCACATGTCCAACAATCTCGTCGTGCCCGAAAACATCACCATCCTGCCATTGCCGCCGAAGTCGCCGGAGCTCAACCCGGTCGAAAACCTCTGGCACTTCATGCGCGACAACTGGCTCTCAAACCGCGTTTTCAAATCCTACGACGACATCGTCGCCCATTGCTGCGATGCCTGGCGAAAGCTCGAAAGCCAGCCCTGGCGCATCATGTCTATCGGACGCAGAGAATGGGCAAATCGGTTCTGATCAGTGAGAACGCGTATAAGACAATTGCGCCGGTGAGCTCGCTGCGCGCCGCCCTCCATATTCGGCCAGATAAACCGGCCCTTCTCCAGCCGTCGGGTAAAAAGGCAGGCGCCCAGACCATCATGCCAGATGATCTTCAAATATCCGACCTGCGCCCCCTGAAGACGAAGAGATGCCCCGATAACGGATCATGCTTCAGCACCTCCTGCACCCGAAGCGCCAGGGAGGGAAAGCCACAGCGCATGTCCGTATACCCCGTCGAAAGCCAGACCTTGACCCCTGTTCCCATCGGAAACGGATTCACCGCAGCGCCTCCAGTCCGCGCAGGATCCGAAGCAGCGCTTCAACGTCGACATCGCGGTCCACGATCACGGCGACCATTGGCGCTGACAACCTCCATCCGGCCGGCGTTCGGCAATGACCCTGCTACTGGCTCTACCTCTGGCACAAGTAGCGCCGGGACAAAGCCGCCGACAGGCGAGCCAACATCCAGTTGCCACACTCGTGCGAGCCGGCGCCATTCATATAACTGCGAACGCGATATTCCATGTCGCCGCGCCGTCGTCGCGCACAAGCCAGGTTCCGAATAGCTCTCGGCGACAATCTGGAGCTTCATCTCTTTGCTAAATCGACGACGCCGACCCGTGTCGACAATCTCAACTCGATCCATAGCCGCACTGTCCTTTTTGACGTCAATAAGGACAGTCAGTGCCAGATCCGGCAATTCCTACAAGGCGGCCCACCTCGGATGCGTACGGCGTAACTCTCAGAGAATGAAGCGGAATGGTGATATCGTAGGAAGTAATTCCAGTCGCGTCCGTCGTGACGGCGATACAACCGGTTGATCTCTTCGGCATGCCACAAGATAGGCGGCCAGCGCCATGCGCGGCCGTTCTACCCGCTAGACAAGATCGAGTATAAGCCGCGCCAATATGTCGGGGTTCGCCGGTGCGCTATTCGCCTTCCAATTTTTCGCCCGTGCCCGTGAACGAGGCCGCAAGAACTTCAAGGCTTGATTGCCGACGGCGCTGGTCGGCTGCTTAACGACGAAATATTCGTCTGCCGGTGGTGGCACGGAGATCGATTTGGTCGAGTTTTCTAAATTGAGTTCAAAGTGATACCTAGCATTACAGTTGGTGCGCCGGGAGACCGGCAAGGAGTAGATGGTGCAAGTCCATTACGATGAAGGCGTAGCGAGCCACATCGGCGCCGAGCCGTGCGCAGGCATCCGCGAGGGTGTAGGCGAAGGTTGTGAAGCGATGGGTCGAGCGCTACAAGGCCGAAGGCCGTGCCGGCATGGGCGCCCGCTCGTCGCGGCCCAGGCACAGTCCGAATGCGACCGACCAGGCAGCGGTCGATCGGATCGGCGGGGGACGGCGCCAGCGCCTCACTGGCGAGCACATTGCACGTGTGGTCGCCGTCTCGCCGGCGACGGTGAGCCGGGTGCTGACGCGGGCTGGACTGTCGCGGCTGAAGGACCTTGAACCCGCAGAGCCGGTGCGTCGATATGAGCATGTCGTGCCGGGCGGCATGATCCATATCGATATCAACAGGATTTGGTGGCGGGGTGATCGAAGGCCTGGCGTGTTAGCCATCTTGTATGGGCACGCGTCCAAGGCGTGCGGCCGGTATAGATCCGGCCATGACGCAACAAGAAAGACTGAAGGTGCTGACGTGCCTGCTTCAACGTATGGTTGGCAGCTCGCGAGCCCGCACCAGGTCGCGGATCGCCTCATGCTTCCTCCGGAACCCAGACCGCGGTCAGCTCGCCCGCGCGGTGCAGGCGAGCCAGGCTTAAGGCATCCCGGCGGTTTGTCTTCACTTAGTCGCCCGCACGCTTGGAACCAGCGACGGTGCCACCACCACGCAGTCATGCCCCAGTTCGAAAATCTGGCGATAAAGACCGTAACCCGTGGGACCGGCCTCGTAGCAAAAGTGAAGTTTGGCTCCGCGCTTTGAAGTTTGTTGGCCATCGATGGCACCGACGCCGGATCCGAGGAGATGTCGCCAAAAAACGGCACCTCGCCGTTGCGCAATCCATCCGCAACCGCCACAGAGCAACCCCCGAATTCAGCTTACCGCGGGGCGGGCCACCTTCACCCCACGAAAACAAGGTCTAGACGCCACCTTCACCGCTCATATTGGATCCTCTCCAGGATAACGTCGACACCGAACCTGAGCGGGTCCGTGGCCGGAAGATCGTACTCGCTGCTCAGGGACGCCAGATAGCCGCGGGCCTCCATTCCGTTAAGAGCTTCGGTATTGGCGGCGATGCCTACACATTCGATGAAAGGGTTCGTCAGCCGTCCGCATGCAATCGTCAGGTCGATGACATCGCGGATGGTTGGTATCGGTGCCTGCACGCCACGCATGGTCTTGCGCGTCGGTTCGTGACAGACCACGAATACGTCGGGCTGCGAACCATGTAAGAGGCCAAGGGAGACGCCAGCGAAGCTCGGGTGGAAGAGGGAGCCCTGACCCTCGACGAGATCCCAATGGCTGTCCGTTTCCGCATCGGGACTGATCCACTCTGCGGCGCCCGAGATGAAATCGGCCACCACTGCGTCGACGGCAATCCCCCGCCCGGAAATGAATATGCCGGTTTGGCCAGTGGCGCGGAAGTCAGCATCCCAGCCCTTAGCGCGCATCGCGGCTTCAAGACTGAGCGCGGTGTACTTCTTTCCGACGGAGCAGTCGGTTCCGACTGTCAGGAGGCGATTGCCACGACGTTTGGTGCCCTTGCCCGTCGAAAATGCGCGATCGGGGATGCGCACGTTGTGAAGGCTGCGCCCGTTGCGCTTGGCTGCAGCAGCGATTGCCGGAATAGCCTCAAGTGTCACATGGAGGCCGGAGGCGACATCGAGTCCGGCCTCCAACGCCTCAACGATGCTGCTCATCCAGCTTTCCTTGAGGATGCCGCCCGCATTGGCTACGGCGACAATCATGGTTTCGGCCCCTTGGGCTTTGGCGTCGCTCGGCGACATGTCCTTCAGGTGGACATCGGCCTTGCACCCGCTGAGCCTCCATTGGCCGACGCACCAGCTTTTGCGCCAGTGTGCGATACCGGCTGCTGTCTTGACAGCCAGGTCGTCGGCCGCGTCTCCGAGGAACAATAAAAAGGGGCGTTTCAATTCCATCGCTGTTCCATTCTATGCGATTGCAATTTCAAGAACACACGGCCTGACGATCTGCTGTCCTCAACATGATGGCGTCTCGATGAACTCGGGACGTGTGGTTTCAATGACAGCGCACCTTGCTTGCGCCGGCTGCGCTGGGGAGGTAATACCCGGTTTTAATGCTTGTGGGGGAGAAAAACAGAAGGCATTTTCAAAATACACGGCCTTGGACTGTTAACTCGGCGCAATGGGGCGACGCCGCGGATCATATCGTTGCCCGGATAAAGCGCCAGGACCCACCTGGATCGACATGGAAGCGAAGTTGCGGCCGGTGACCGCACGGACATCTGGAGGCCGGCGATCCTGAAGCGGGTATTGTCCCGCCGGCCGGCGGAGCCCGGCATTGCGCTTGCCTCGGTAAGGGCCCTGAAATTATGAAACTCCCACCGCTGCAATCTCGTGGAGTGCTCGACCTTCTCTGTATTAGCGTCTAAGCAAATGGCAACCCTGACGAAGAACCGTCTGCGCATGCCGTCACGGCAAGTACCTTTCGACAATCGCAAACGATCTACCGTATGAGACCGAATCAAATTAGGGAGAAAGTGTGTACAGATCCTATAACGAAAATCGGTACACGCAGATGTGGGTTGGTGCGAGAACAGATGACCCATGTATTTGACTGAGCGCAATTAAGACGCGCCTCCACGCTCGGGTCCAGAAGATTTTTGCACCTTCAGCGCAAGCGTTCTCTCCGTGAAAACCTGTAAACCCAGTTCCGGCCGGTAGCCGTATATTCCGCTAACATCGAGCGCTCGCAGATATCCCAGTATCGCGGTACTGATGATCTGGCCCGGCACGAGAATGGGGACGCCCGGCGGGTAGGGGGTGACGAAACTCGCCGAGACCAGTTCGCGGCCCCCGGCGATGGCGCGTTCGGCTACGAAGAGGTCGAGATATTCGCATCTTGCATCATCGTCACGGGGCAGGTAGAAGGCCGAGCTTATGTCGCCGGCTCGGCTACCCATGTTACTAGCAGGGTCCGTCGCGCGGAACGCCGAATGGAAAGCTGAAAAGTCGGGCAGCGGCGGCTGTTCCAGCGTCAGCGAGCGAACTCGTTTATCGTGGATGCGCCGCTCGATTGTGGTGAGATCGCGCACTCTATCGTCAATGTCCCCCGCAATCTTCACCAGCACCCCGATGAGATGGGCGATGTCGGAGCGCGTGCTGCCGATATTCGTCATGAACAGCACGGTGTTGCGCGAGGTCTTGTTGATCTGGATCTTGTAATTATCCATCATATTCTTGAACGTGTCGCCATCGAGGCCCGTCGCGCCGATTTCCAGCGTGGCGCGCGACGGGTCGAGGGCGAATTCGTCGGTCCGCCAGGCCCTCTCGAAATTGCTCCAGCCGGTCTTTTCGTCGAAATAGGATACCGCATTCGCCTCGCGATATTCCCGCGGCACGAGATCGTCGACGTCTACGAATCGGAAATACTTCTTCAGCAGTGGATGGCGGGTCACCTCCTCGCGCAGGCTCATGGCGAGTTCCAGCTGGCGCTGGACGAGCTTGTAGCCTTCCAGTTCCACCTGCCGGCGGCCGACGTCGAGCGTCGCAAGGATCTGGTAGTTGGGCGAGGTCGAGATGTGCGTCATATAGGCCTGGTGGAAGGCCTCCTCGGTCTTGTCCCCGAAGTTCTGATCCCAGATGTGGATCATCGAGCCACCCCGCAGTGCCGTCAGCGTCTTGTGCGTAGATTGGGTCGCATAGACCCGCACCCGCGCCTTCGACGGATCCGGCAGGAGCCGCGTGTTCAGGATTCTTTCCTCGTCCTTCCAGGCCTCCGCGTCGAATTCGGCGCTGAAGGCCTCGTAACGTGCGGCATAGTCAGGATCCTGCAGCATCGCCGAAAGCTTGACGGCACTTCCCATAGCCGTGCGCTGCCGGTATATCGGATGCGAGTAAGCGAAGGCGAACCAGGCCTCGTCCCACAGGAAGACGAGATGCGGCGCAATCGCCAGGCACTCCATCATCACGCGCTTGGCGTCATAGACGATGCCATCAAAGGTGCAGTTGGTGAGCAGCACCAGACGAACGCGGTCGAGCCTGCCGGCGTGCTTGTAGCAGAGAAGCGTCCGCTTCAGTTCCCGCAGGGTCACTCCGCCATAGATGGAGTAATCGTTCAGCCGATAGGCATTCAGATAGTTGACCTGCGCGCGCGCCAGCATCAGCCCGTAATGGTGTGACAAGTGGCAATTGCGGTCGACCAGCACCACATCGCCTGGCCTGACAAGCGCCTGTACCGCGACCTTGTTGCTCGTCGAAGTGCCGCTGGGGACAAAGAGGGTGCGCTTGGCGCCAAAGGCGCGCGCGGCAGATTCCTGCGCAAGCTTCAGGGAGCCCACCGGACGGAGTAGGGAATCCAGGCCGCCTGAGATAGCGGAGGTCTCCGCCAGGAACAGGTTCGTGCCATAGAACCGCTCAAGATCGCTGATCCAGTCCGAATTCTTGATCGACTTGCCGCGGGCGAGCGGCAAGGCATGGAAGACGCTCGTCGGTCGTTTGGCATGAGCGCGCAGGGCATTGAAGAAGGGCGCCCGCTGGCGCAGCGCCACCCCGCACATTATCGAGCGATAGAGTTCGTCGTGGTCCTCCTCGCGGAAGAAGACGCGCCGGAACGTTTCGCTCATGCGCGCGGCGATTTCCTCGGCATTGCCTCCGGTGACGAGATAGAGGTCGAGCTCTGGCCGAAGCTGCGCGATCTGGCGGCCGAGCAGCGGGCTGCGCTCGGGTTCCGGAATGGCCTCGAAGCCGGCGTTCAACCCGTCGAAGACATGGGGCGACGCGATCAGATGATGGTTCTGCGATCGGAAGGGAAAGCCGTAGCGGATAACCACGGCCTGGAGATTAAAGTTGACGAGCGTCGCGATCAGAGCGTCCTCGAAGCTCGGCACGATGACGATGTTGAAGACGAAATCGTCATCGACGCGGCGTTTACGCTGTACGCGCCGGCGTAGGGCCTCCTGCTCGGAGGCCGACATCTCGTCGACAATCAGCACCTCGAAATAGGGGCGAGAGAGCTGGGCCTGCCGCTCTTCCTCCAAGGACACGCTGTCGTGGCGATAGGTCTCGTCGGCGAGCATCTTGTGAATCCGCCGCGCGGCGAGATGGGCCCGGACCAGTTCCCGCCGTTCGATCATCCCCTTCAGTTCGGCCAAGTTGCGTACACCGGGAAAAGCCCAGTAGGTCTCTATTGGGGGCAGAGCCTCGATAGCGCGCGTCACCTTTATAAGGATTGCAATGAAATCGGAATGGTCCGGGGAAATAGTCGAGAGCCGCCCCAGATCGTCCACCAATAGTGTCCAACTGTCAGAGCGAAACTTGCGGATGTTGCGGCAGCTATTTAGCGATATTTCGGCGGTGTCCGTTTTGGCGATGGTCATTGTCTTCCTTGATCAGCCTCTGTCGCAGGGTGCAGATAGCAGAATGTCTCGAAGAACGATCTCTTCCTTGGAGCTGCTGCCCCGCTGATTATGCGTCTGGTGATCGCGGTTCGACCGATACGGTGAGTTCTTCGAAGAACGGAGAACCACCTTCGTGCCAGGTCGTCACCTAACCGATCATCAGATGAGGCTTTTCATGAAGTACGACAAGAGCACAAGGTCGAGATCGCCGCCGCTAAGGCGTCGATCAACAGAGCAACGGGCCTGTCGCATCGAGAACAATACGCGACTGCCATCGCGTTGGTGCACGGATCGTTTAGCGGTCGTGGTGTAGCGGTAGAACTCCGTTCGGGCTACGCCCTCTCTGCGTTCCACCGCTGCTGCCGAGTCTCATCTTAATTGACGCTTCGTCTCACCCTGTTTGTCGCGCTGCAGGGCGAGGTAGGGTAGGGACTGAAGGACCTCCGGCCCGCCCATCAACGGTCTCGATTGCCGGTCGTTGTTGCGCAGGAACACCGCAAAGCGGCTGACCCGCTCGACAAGTGACGTCACGTTGGCCTCGCCAAACTTGGTTCGTTTCTCATTTCACCCGCGGAACTTGAGGCGAGCAACGCTGTACCGACCGTCGACACTGACGGGCACCTCGCCTTCGATGGTCGCGCGACGAACTACGCGGCGTTGGTCGCCGTAGTCCTTGGTCGCACAATGCATCGTAGCTCGGTTGTCCCACATAGCAACATCACCCTGCTTCCACTTCCAGCGAACCGTGTTTTCCTGCGCGGTGATATGAGACTCAAATAGATCAAAAAGCCTCTGGCTGTCCTGTTTCGAGACGCCAACGAACCGTGCCACATAAGAGCCGAGCACCAGCGTGCGCTCACCGGTGTCGGGGTGGACGCGCACAACGGGATGCTCGGTTTCAATTTTTGGTCCGATAAAATTCTCGACATAGCGCGAATTATAGGCTCCGGGGAAGCTGTGAACAGCCCAGAGGTCGTTGGCAAGCCTTTGCAGCGGCGCCGGCAAGTCGAGATACGCGGCTGCCGTGTTTGACCACACCGTGTCACCGCCGACAGGTGGGATCACAACGCCCCGCAGCACTGAAATCTTGGGATAGGCATCCATGCAGGACCAATCGATGTGCCAAATGTCAGCCTGGATATCTTCGCCTGCGGAGTCAATCTCCAGGATCGGCATCGTGCCTTCCGGGTATGGCGAAGGCTTCCCGAAACGAAGAGCAAAGCGTTCCTGCTCGGCATCGTCGAGATGACCCTGGTCACGGAAGAAAATGACCTTGTGCTTAAGCACCAGATCATGAATCGCAGCGATGGTATCGTCCGGCAAATCGGCTGACAGCTTGATGTTTCTGATCTCAGCGCCGATTCGCGTTGAACATTTAACGACATCGGCATGTGGGATAACAATCTTGGTCAGGTCAATTTCATCTATCATGATGTAATTCTCCTAGAAATACAATTCAACTGTTGAGGGCAAATCACCGTCACAGGCTCCTTGGAACCTGTCGGGCGTTATGATTACGTCATTGAAGTCATCTCCACTTTGTTTTGGTGGTAGTTTTAGAGTCTCTTTATTTTCCGCCGGGCTTGTCTTGGGTCACCCAAGCGAAGTCGGTGCGACGTTCGGATTAAAGATCGCCTGTCCTAGCGATTTCGGTCTGCGTTCCAACCCAGCGTCCAATCCTGGCAGTGCCTCAGCGGTTATAGTCCGGCCGCCTCGCTGGTGCACCCTACCTAAACTAGGTGGACCATTAGCCATTGCCTTTGATTAGAATGTGCGCTTTGTTGCCATTGGCGTTGGCCTCCATGCCTGTGGTACGGCGCGTCAGCATTTCATTGTGCAAGTTCTTTACAGTTCCCGTACGCGCTCCGATACTACGGCATCCGGTAGGTTGATGAATCTGCTCGCGACCACTTTGGAGGAGGCTCGGATCGTGCCCGGGCGAGGTGGTGCAGGTCGCGGCTGATGGCCGTGCTTTCCAGCGCGGGCCGGAGGGTCGTCAGCGGGCCACAGCGGGCAGACCGATTTGCGGATCATCGATCATTGATGTCAGCGCCCCAAGTGTCATGTACCTGGCACGTTGCACCGCCCATTTATCGTTTTGCTCGAGCAGCAATGCGCCGACGATACGGACGATGGCTTCGTCGTTGGGAAAGATCCCAATGATCTCGACGTTCGATCGGATTTGTAACAGGTATAAGAGCTTTGGTGCTCGTATGCTGCGAGCATTCGGGACAGAGGCACCGGGAGCACGAAGGTGCGGGCAGGCCGATGCATACGATGAGCTGCGAGCTCGTGTTAGTAGCTGGCCGCCTCTGCAACTCGCCCGGTTGCGCCGTGAGCGCGAATCCGTAATTGTCGTGTCGCCCGCAGCTCCCGTTGTTCGATCAACAGGAGGAACTGATGCGAACGGTTGTCGGGATCGATACTCATCGAACGTTTGGGGAGGTGGTTTACTGGGAGGACGGCCGCCTACGCCATGGTGGCCGCATGGACATGACGCGAACTGCTCTTGAGGGGTTCGGCAAGACACTAACATCAAAAAACGAAGTGGTCATTGAAGCGACGGGAAACTGCATGGCTGTGTCTCGCGTAGGTCGTGTCCCCACAGGTGGTGTAGCTCGGCGGTAGCGAAGCCGCTCGCGAGCGCGCCCTCAACAGCGCCGTAGTGAGCGGGCGGCGGAGCGGTGGTCATCGATGTTCTCCGGTAGGGTCGGGTTGCTGACACCAACCTGAT
>Ga0315913_1006149_pt1 | contig 14546 bp, 7 predicted proteins | sample MpolsnodulesMG_FD_207736 | JGI IMG/M metagenome (GOLD analysis project Ga0315913, IMG submission 207736) | Medicago polymorpha root nodule microbial communities from Los Angeles, California, United States - small nodules | ecosystem: Host-associated > Plants > Roots > Nodule | place: USA... | reverse complement strand
AAGCACGACCAAAGTAGTGGAGAAGGTGGTTGTACAGTTCGTACACTTGTCCTTTTTCAACGCTCTTGAAGAAGTAAGCATCTAAGGCTTTGAAAAACATTTCAAGACCGTTGTTCCACCTCTTTAAATCTTTAGCAACCCTTAGACAAGATAAAAAGAGATTCCAGCTTTGAGTTTTTCAGCTCCTGATGAACTTCAGCTTCTGGTGATCTTGCTTCTGATGAGGCGCTTCTGATCTTGCTTCTGATGACGTCATCACTTCAGGAGCACTTTGTACTTCAGGAGCACCATTCTTCAGACGCTTCAAGCTTCCTTTTTGTTGATTCTTTTGTTCTCTTTTGTTCTTTCAGAACCTTTTAAAGATATAAAATTTTGTCTATGGTCATGTACACTTGAACAAATATTAGCATATCCAATTGACAATTTTTAATACCTTGTTATCATCAAAACCTTAAGAGTGACATATGTTAAACATTTTTGTTCTACCAAACTCCCCCATTCTAAGAGTAATGTTTGATAAACGTATTTTGTTCCAACATAATCTTCTAAGGTCTTGCATCGAATAAAATTATAATCTAATGACTCTACTAATCACAACCAGTATAATAAGAAAGTATATCATTTAAAGTTTGAACATGAATGCTCACATCGCATAATAGTTGATTGACGGCACATGGAGCACATATTTAAAGCTTAATTAATACAACAATCTTGAGCATTTAACCGACATATCAAAATGGAAAAACTCAAATAATGGAACAATGTTAGGCAAAACAATAGGAGAAGAGACTAAACATAGTTGAAAGACATATTTAGAAGCTAATTAAAATAAAGGAACATTATGGAGGTTTGACAAAATAAATGAGAAGACAAGTGAAACCAACTATTCTTTTAAACGAATTCCTTTTAGTCAGATTATTTTGATGGAATATTTATGTTCAAGCAAAATAATAGTTTGCTTTCATTTGGGAATAAACAGACCCAATTTTTAAAGTATATGGAAAACCATATGGAGATGTGAGATTTGACATTCCTCATTGACGATGCAAATATACTTTCAATCAAATTACACTTGTTTTATAAGAAGTTAAAAGAAATATATTAAAAAATTATGAGAACCACTCTAGCACAAGGTGCTTCAAGTGGATTCAACAAAGTGACAAGTCACATGTTTATAAAGTTAAGGTGTGATGACGGAGTCAGAAAAAAATAGTTTGGACGGGTCAATAAAAGTTTGACTAAAAAGTTTGGGTACTTTTAAAAAATAAATTACATAGTTTATTGCTGTTATAAATTAAGATTTTTTTTTATAATACAACTGTTAATTGGAGGAATTTTCAGTTGACAAGACAATATAAATGAGATTTGAAAACCTAAAAAATTAGAAGGTTTACAAAGGTTTGTAAACCTTCGCTACCCAACCAAATATAAGCATGACAAAAATATAGTTTCTTCAAAAAAAAAAAATGACAAAAATCACAGATGTCACTTTTAGAACCGCCGAAAACCCAAACTGTTGAAAAATTGTTTAAAAACTCGTCAAATAGACATATGACTTTTAATTTTTTAAATTTTCGGGTGGGCCACTACACCAATTAATGGGGATTTAGATATGTCGAAAACTTAAACCACAACAAAATTGTTTAAAATCTCACAAAATAAACCTACGGTCATTAATTTTTAAATTTTTACGGGTGGACTGTGGCCCACCCCAATCCGTGAAGACCTCCGCACCTGAAGGGTGTCTCAAGTGGACTTAACAAAGTCACATCTCAAAGTAAGACTAAGTTGTTAACCTTACTTTGACCTTAGCTTGTTTGCGGTTAACAACTTATCGTTTGGCCTAACTTTTTTTTCAACTTCTCTACATTTTTAAGAAGTTAGGCCAAACACAATATCAATTAAGTACTTACAAAAAAATTATTTTTTTAATGCATAAAATTGAATGGAAGAGCTTTGGCCAAAAGTTGTTGAATGCTACATCAAAACATTACTTCTCGGCATTTTATTCCACAAATACCTCTCTTCAACTCACGCTGAGAACCTTTTCTTTTATTTTTTAATATTATATTTCAATATTTTTTCTTCCATTTAATTTTTTTTGAAGGAGGTTCCATTTAATTTTATTATCTTTTTTAAAGGAATTTTATTATCTTTTTTTCACTTATATATTTAATTTCAATATCGTTTAATCATCACAACCTCACAAATATTTTTATTCGCGCTGGCATTTAATGATACCAAATATTTTTATTTCCTTTATCCAACCTCGCAAATATATACACACACATTAATGTTTAGAGTAATACTTTATGTTCGTCTGTCAGTTTTTTTATTACACTAATGCTTATAATTTTTTTCAGTGTTGTATAATGGGTATATTTATTTTTATAAAATTTTGATTTCAATTAAAATTTCAGGGTTGGCATTGGTGTGCGCATTCGAGATGATGAATGTCGTTATGTTTTGGCCAAGACTGAGTGGATGTCTCTGCTCCTTGATGTGGATTTGGGTGAGGCTTTAGGTTTATTATCAACCCTGTACTGGGTTCGCGATCTTCAGCTAGGTATTGTGAACTTTGAGTTTGATTCCAAAACTATGGTGGATAGTCTTTATGGCAGTAAAAGTAGCGTCTCTAATTTTAATGCAGTAATCAATGACTGTAGACGCCTGTTAACTTCTGATTTAGTAACCTCTGATGTTAGATTTATTCGAAGACAAGCCAGCGAAGTCGGTCATAGCTTTGCTATAGTGGCTTTGTGTCATGCTAGTTTCCATATTCATATTAGGATTCCATCTTGTATCTCTACTATTATTATGAATGAAATGCTATAAGTTTCTTCTTTTCAAAAAAGAATTAAAAGTACATGTATAGATACCTAAAAAAATTATACTTATATATATTTTTCACCTTTATATTGTAACAAACTATGCATATTTTTTTCTTATTAAAAAAAACTAAACATATCTTTTTCAATAACACCAACAATGTAACAAATATAATATCATATAATATAAATTCTTATCTTTTTGAATGACACCAAAAATATGGTATCTATACTATATATAAAGAAAACTACCCCTTTCAGCACACTTTTGGGTTGAACTTTTCTTCCCAAAAATACCCTTTAATTTTAAATACAAGAAAACTGCTATTTACCCAAATATTTTTGCTCATTCCCAAGTGAATGACCAAAATACTCATACGTGACTTAACATACGCCAGTGTTAATTTTACGTGAGTTAAGGCACATTGCGTGAGTTAACTCACGCTAGTGTTAATTTAAAAATACTGCAACGTGAGTTAACTCATGTTTCATAGTATGCAACTTTTTTTCGAATTTATTTAAATGGTAATGTAAATAATATAAATGGTAATATAAATTCTCAACAACGTTATTTAGATGACAAAATCATAATAAAAATGCTAATATAAATAAAAAAAAGGAAGAAATTAACATGAATAATACATATAAAACTCATTTTATTAATACTTTGATACAATTACATAATTTGATACATTTTATAGGAATAAAGTAAATCTTCTTCTTTGAGGTAAAAATAGACCAACTTTGGGGTAACAGAGGATCAAGGTTAGTGGAAAAAGAGACCAATCATCTTGGGGCAAAAAGACATCATCCCTTCGGGATAAATCTAAATCTGGTTCTTTTATACCCCTAGAAAGAGCCTTTTTACGCACGGCAAAAAGTTTTTGGGGTAAAAAGAAGCAAATTTACTTTTACCCCAAGGGTTGACATCTTTGTGCCCCAAGTCGGTTGGCCTATTTTCCCCCTCCCTTGACCCTTTTTTACCCCTAAATTGGCCCCCAAAAAAGCTAAAAAAAACAAAAACTATAAAGGTGAAAGATTGAGAAGAAGAAGGAGAGAATGTGAGGAAATGGTGAAGGTTTAGGGGCTATTTATAGGCGGAATGGTTGCATATGTTTTATATGCACTAAATGCAGTCAAAAAGCTGTAAAAAAAAAGTGTAAAAAATCAATAAAACCAAGGTTGAACAACTGACCAAAGTCAAAAAAACGTGTTCTTGAGTTTTGAACACCGGCCAAACTAGCGTGAGTTAACTCACGCTTGGTTTAACACTAGCGTGAGTTAACTCACCTGGCATGCATGGGCTAATGTGAGTTAACTCACGCTACGATGGTGGTAATTTTTTTTATGCAGACTAAATGGTACCATAGATAGGTTTTGAATAAATAAATTCGAATAAAAACTAATTAAACTCAGCTTGAATACGAATAAAGAATTGTATTAAATAAATTCGAATAAAGTTGCGTATTAAATAAATTCAAATAAAAGTTACATTACATTACATAAAGTTCTTAAATATGTTCTATAATTACATTACGTTCGGAAATGCACCTTCCAACTACAACAATTATCTTACCTCTGAATGGGGTAAATTCAAACTTGCTAAACAACAGCTCTCATGCATTCATCCGGAAGTTTTATTGTTTGATTCAAAAGATTAAATTCTTGTTAGTTTGATTTAGATGATGGTATTCAAATGCCAAAAGAATGAGGTCCAGTCCTTGACACTTCAATACATTCATCTAAACCAAACTAACAGAAATTTAATCTTTTGAATGAAACAATAACACTTTCGGATGAATGCTTGGGAACTGCCGTTTAACAAGTTTGAATTACTCCATTCAGAGGAAGCCAATTGTTGTAGTTGGAAGGTGCATTTCCCTACCTAATCACGATCTTTTGGCTGAATCAGACTCTTGATAATATCTTCAGTTGATCTCAGCAACGTTACCCGCATATCGATCCACCGGAACATGTTGTGCTCCCAAAACATACTTGTCATGTTTTCTTCGTTCGTTAATTCCACCCAACTGAATGATACTCTCCCCTCGTCGAGCGTGGAACGTTTATACCAAACGTATTCCACCCTTCTTGTGTGTCCGGGGTTGACTCCTTGGTTAAATTCATTCAGTTCATCCTTGAGACCTCTTAACGTTACACCAAGGCACCGAACCTTCAACCTCTGAGGTTCTCCGCCTTTGAATTGTGCATGAACGTCGATCAACCCGACCATTGTTTCAAATCTATACAAAAAGAAATTAAAAACAATCAATGAAAAACTCATTCAAACATTTCATCAAACACTTGGAGTGCAAATTATACATAAACCCTAAAAATGATAACTACAACATAAACATGCAAACATCTAAATAGTTAAGCAATATAAGTGATTTACATGTAACATTGTATGATTTCTTGGCAAAAAAATCAAAATTTAAACTAAACCCTAAAACTAAAAAAAATCCAATCTAAGTGTAAAAAATCTAACATAATCATGCAAATATCTAATCATCATAACAATTAAGCACTATAAGTCATTTCCATGTAACATTCTATCATTTCTTGAAAAAAATCAAAATTTTATCAAAACACTAAACCTAAAAAATTCTAGTTTAAGTGAAAAAATCTATCATACCAAAATAATTTATGTGAAAATTTACTTGTTCTTGTTATTGGAGTGTTGTTTGATTTGAAGTTGAAGAAATTTCGGATTTGGGTAATTTGAGAGAGATTTGATTGGAAATGAGGCTTTGCCTGGGCATATAATAGCACGCAGCGTGAGTTAACTCACGCAGGGGCAATATGGTCATTTCATTTGGGAATGAGCAAAAACGTTTAGGTAAAGAGCAGAATTCTAAATACAAATAGTCAATTTTAAAATAACACGTGGATTAGTAATCCATGTCACTAATCGTCCCCGTTAACCATCCTTTACCTTCTTTAACCAAATATCAAACTCAAAATAACTAGCACAAAACAAAAACTCATGTTACTTTTTTATCAGCCGCTTTTATGTTGTACATCTGTGTTGTTCCCTCAATACAACCAACAAATATTGCCAAGTATTTTCATATCCCTTCCACAAAAAAAAGTATTTCCATATTATTTTATTAATATAAGTTACTCTTCCTTAGCGTTTGATCAATTGTAACAAACGTGAGCAAAAAATAATGGTAAAGATTGGACTTTAAATCCTCTAAAAAAAGATTAGTAGCAAACGTGAGTAAAAAATAATGTTAAATATTGGACTTTAAATCCTCTAAAAAAAATATTGGTAACGAACGTGAGCAAAACATATTGTTAAAGATTGGACTTTAAATCCTCTAAAAAAATATTAGAATAAACGTGAGAAAAAATATTGTTAAAGATTGAACTATAAATCCTATAAAAAAAAGATTAGTAACAAACGTGAGCAAAAAATAATGTTAAAGATTGAACTTTAAATTCTCTAAAAAAACATTAATAACAAACGTGAGCAAAAAATAATGTTAAATATTGAACTTTAAATACTCTAAAAAAAATTAGTAACAAATGTGAGCAAAAATTAATGTTTAAGATTGAACTTTAAATCCTCTAAAAAAAAGATCAGGACTCCAAATATTTTAGAAAATATTTGTTAGCACTATATTAAATCTATATCTATACTATATATAAAGAAAACTACCCATTTCAGCACACGTTTGGGTTAGACTTTTCTTTTCAAAGATACCCTTAATTTTAAATACAAATAGTCAATAATAAAATAACACGTGGAGTAGTAATTCATGTCACTAATCGTCCCCGTTAACGCTCTTTTACCTCCGTTAACCAAAGATAAAAAGATCAAACTCACAAAAAACTAGCACAAAACAAAAACTCATGTTACTTTTTTATCAGCCGCTTTTATGTTGTACATATGTGTTGTTTCCCTCAATACAACCGACAAAGATTGCCAAGTACTTTCATATCCCTTCCACAGAAAATAGTATTTCCATGTAATTTTATTCTTTTATTAATAAAAGTTACTCTTCCTTAGCCTTTGATCAATTGTAATAAACGTGAGCAAAAAATAAAGGTAAAGATTGGACTTTAAATCCTCTAAAAAAAGATTAGTAACAAACGCGAGCAAAAAATAATGTTAAAGATTGGACTTTAAATCCTCTAAAAAAAATTAGTAATAAACGTGAGTAAAAAATATTGTTAAATATTGAATTTTAAATACTCTAAAAAAAAGATTAGTAACAAACGTGAGCAAAAAATAATGTTAAAGATTGAACTTTAAATCCTCCAAAAAAAGACTAGTAGCAAACATGAGCAATAAATAATGTTAAAAATTGGACTTTAAATACTCTAAAAAAAATTAGCAACAAATGTGAGGAAAAAATAATGTTAAAGATTGGACATTAATCCTTTGAAAAAATATTAGTAACAAACCTAAGCAAAATATATTGTAAAAGATTGTACTTTAAATCCTTTAAAAAAAGATTAGTAACAAATGTGAGCAAAAATTAATGTTAAAGGGCAGACCATTTCCAATGTTAGAATCTATCTTTCACGACATGTTTTCAGCCATGGTCAATTATATGTATCTTTATCAAGAGGAGTTTCTCAAAATTCAACAAAAGTTCTCATTAAAAAAGGGAAAATAGAAGGAGAAGTTGGAGACTTTACGAAAAATGTAGTTTTTAAAGATATTCTTTTATCGCAATCTTAACAATGTTTCTTTTACATAACATGTCATTTATACATTTATGTTATGATGTTACTAATTACTATTATAAAAGATCATTATTTTATCTTTATTTTATATGCAGGCAAACTAAAATATGTTGAGTTCATAAATAATTGTTATATGCTTTGACAATATTCTCTTTATAAATCAATATATCAATAATTTCCATTAATATTTAAAAATTTAAAAATTTTAATCAAAATTATACAAACGAACATAATAAAATAATCACATGCGTTAGTACAATAGAAAGAGCGGACAGACCTGCACAATAGTGCCCATCTTTCCGCTAATTCTTATATTGAAATTTTTTATAGAGTATAATTGGAAAAGAAAAAACCAACTATTTTTATATTATTTATGTTATTATTTGAGCCTCCTTAAATCATTTCTCCTATTCAAATAATTAACAAGTTCTTTATATGATGATACGAATTTGTATTCATGTTACACAAAATAAACGTCATTGAGTAAATATAGTAATTATATAAAATAATATCTTTTATATTTTAAACATTTTTTCCTTAATTTTTTTTTAAAATATTTTTTATTTATTATGTTAATTCATAATAAATTCAAAGTTTTGTCCTCGTGATCTAAACTCAGTTGATAGGAACAATGCATAAATATATGTAAGGTCCAAATCCCAAACACGACAAAAAAAAATCAAAGTTTTGTACAATATTCTTAAAAAAAAAGTTTTGTACAATATTTTGTCAAACAACTTTTAATTTAAAAATAGCTTTAAAACTAAAAAAAAATTAATAAAGAAATCAAACAACTTTAACTTCTTTTTAAAGGACTTTATTTTTTATTTTTTTAAAAGGATTTTATTTTAACTTTGTTTTAAGTAGGTTTTATACCGTAAAAAAGTCTGCCTAAACGGTACCTTAAAATATTTTAACATAACACAATCTCTAAAATATCATTATAAATATCTTTATTGTTAATCCATTTAGATTGATATGTTGATGTCGGATTCTGACCTTGAAGTATGATTCTCTTAAGATTTTGATTTTCTTTAATGTCAATTTCGACTAGTCTAACTTCTAAAAAAAAATCTACATTGTTTATACCATTGTATACATAATGTAATATTTTTACTACATATAACTAAATCCTAGTCGGGAAAAGTACTTTTTCTCATGTTTAGTATTGGTGTATAAATGGTATTTTATGTTGCAATGAACAATCAAAAAAAGACAAGAATAAAAATGTGAAAGAGGGAAAAGGACAGGAGTACCCTCAAGTAATGAGTTTGAGATGATGCCATGCTTCCATTAGTGGGAATCTCAAGAGAAGTCATTTCTGTCTCTTTGCCTCTCCTTTGGCTTTTAAACACTAACTTGCTAGCTAACTTTCTCTCATCATCACTCAAAAACTAAACAATACTTACTTCCTTCTATCAAAACACACATCATGTCTACTCACTTCTCCACCCACTTTCACCTTCCCTCTTCCCTTTCTTCTAATTACCATTTCTCTTTTCCATCTAATTTCTCTTCGTCTTCTTCTCTCTTCCTTCAACTCTTCTCCAAATCCTCTCTAGGTAAGTCTAATATCCAAATTATTAAATTCTTATATATATGGTGGTGAATGTTATTCTTTGTTCCTCTTAATTACATACTATAAATAAATTTTCTCTATTGACTTTTAAGTTGTGGATTTTATCTTTTTCTTTTAATATTGCATGTTAGTTTATTTTATAGGGACATTATTCTATAACCCCAAAAAAAATTAACATTTAACCACGAAGTTACATGCTAACTAATTTTATTATAAACTAGAGCTAAAAGCCAATTGGAACATCATCATGAAATTATTATTTTTTGATACTTAACTTCAACCTTACTTTATTTCCATCTCCTTGCATATTTATATATACATGCCTTTCTTTTGTTTATTCAAAAGAGAAAAATTAACCAACTTAATTATGAGCTTAACTTAGTTAAGAACTTAATGACTTTGGCACTTTCACCATATACTTATTATTTTTTGTTACTTAAATTCAACCTTACTTTATTTTCCTCCCCTTGCATGTGTATATATACATGGCTTCTTTGTTTATGTGGAAGAGCAAAATAAACCAACTTAGGAACTTAACTTAGTTAGGAACTGTAGTGATTTTGGTTCAATAACTTTTAGCTTTCGAGATTTCACTATCACAAGCAGGCCATAGTTGTGATATGTGTACTTGTCTATTGTTTTTTACCTTAACACAAACTGAAAATGATATAAAAAGGAAAAAAATAATACTTCACTTCCAAAACCAACAAAATTAATGTTATTTTTTTTATATTTTTATATTATTATTATATATAGGTGCTGTGTCCTTAGTTGCAAAAGACAAACAAGAGAAGAGATGCAGAGCTATATCCAAATCAAGGACTCAAGGTATATTTAGTTGAGATTCTTAGAACATTAGTTTTTAATATTATTTAATTAAATAAATTAATATTTCTTTCTACTTTGCAGAATATCAAGATGTATTTCAAACTAATGTAGCAACCTTGAAGTTGAGTGAAATTAATGTGGAGAATGACATAGTCATAGATGAGGAGAAGGAAGACCAAGAAATTAATAGGGTACTTTTAAGATTAATAAATAATATTTATTTAGTGTTTCTCTGTTTTTTTTTTTTGACCAATTGAGTTTCTCTGTTTATGTTCTCTGTTTTGTGACTTTTTCAATTACACTTTCTAATGTTCTTTTCTTATGCTTTTTCATTTGGTTACTACAAATTATTAATTACTAATATTTTTCTAATTTTTTTAATTTGTTACCACAATTGATTAATTAATATTAATTTTTTGATTAAAAAAAGGTTGGTTTAGTGAACAAAATCAAATCATTATTGAATTCAATGGAAGATGGAGAGATAACTATATCTGCTTATGATACTGCTTGGGTTGCTCTTGTTGAAGATGTTCATAATAGTGGTACTCCTCAATTTCCCTCAAGTTTAGAATGGATTGCTAAGAATCAACTTCAAGATGGTTCATGGGGTGATAGTCAATTGTTTTCTGCCCATGATCGAATCATTAACACATTGGCTTGTGTTATTGCCTTAAGATCTTGGAATATGCACCCCGAAAAGTGCGAGAAAGGTAATATTTATTAGTCATGTTATCAAGATTTTAAAATTGCAGTCAAGTCGCTAATATTTTCACCATAGAGAATCGTGGTCAAATACGACCGATATAGTCTCAATTGCAGTTGCATGCATGGATATAAATTTTTTGATGTTGTGGTTCAAATCGCGGTGACGAACCGTTTTGAAAAATATGCTATATAATTAGATTTATTTGTTTAAAATTATGGTAATTTCATTTTGTTAATCAATTTTAAATTATTAATGTTATATTTAGGTATGGGATTTTTTAGAGAAAACCTTGGCAAGCTTGAAAATGAGAATGAGGAGCACATGCCAATAGGATTTGAAGTTGCTTTCCCTTCACTTCTCGATAGAGCTCGTGGATTGAACATTGATGTGCCAAATGATTCTCCAATATTGAAAAACATTTTTTCAAAGAGAGATGAAAAACTCAAAAGGTATCGTAGTTGTAGTCATAATTATGTTTGTGCAGCCCATATCTATTTTCATAATTGATTTCAAAAGTAACCTTATCTTACGATCTTGGAAATCAAATTAAAGTATATTTATATTACAAAGTTGCTACTTTTTTATTGGTTGAATTATATTTTTTATACTTCAAATTAATATATCACATTTTTCTTTTAATCCCTGAAAAAAATTGATTTTAATCCTTGTATTATTTTTTATTTTTTTGTATTTGGCCTCTTTTATATTTTATATTTCCTTAGTCCCTATAAAATTTATTAAAGTTGAAATCAATATTTTTTATAATATAAAAATTTATTTAAGAAAAAAAATCAAGGACATACATAAGAAAATGAAAAACATTATAATATATACATTAGACAATATTCTTTTTGGCATATAGTTTAAGAGGAATGATGGTTTCTTTTTGGGATATACTCAATGTGAAATGAAATATAAATATAAATAAAAGTGGTAGTAAAAAAGTTAATGTATGTGGTTAAAATATTAGTCCACATGCATCAACTTCTAATCTATCTTTTTTGTTTATATTTCATTTGAGAGTGTGTATGTGATTGATTAAGTCTTGATGTTCTCTTATTTGGATATAAGTAATTGATCAATTGTCACTTTTTTTTATCATAAAAATACTTATATTTATATATTATGGATAATTTAATTCTTTATTGAAGTATTAATTCCGACTCTACATATCAATATCGTATTATATCTAAATCGTATCACGTATCTGAGCTTCATGATATGAAGAACAAAATAAAAATACTCCATATTCGTGGGGACAAATCATTTTTAAACATTTTTTTAAGTTGTGCAATAATTATCATGTGTGTGTCATTATTGTGGTGTGTGGGCCTTAATTTGTGTTATGTTGGGATAGAATACCAAGAGAGATAATGCATAAAGTGCCTACAACTTTGCTCCATAGCTTGGAAGGGATGTTAGGCTTGGATTGGAAACAACTTCTAAAACTACAATCTCAAGATGGATCATTTTTGTTTTCTCCATCTTCTACGGCCTTTGCATTAATGCAAACTAAAGATGAAAATTGCCTCAAATACTTGAATAATGCTGTCAACAAGTTCAATGGGGGAGGTAAAGTGCTACTACCTATTAGCCTAACTCTTAGCTTTTTATTTCACCCTTCAAAGTTCATGCATACCCTCTTTTTCTATTAGCTTCTTATTTAACACACAAATTTTGACAATAATTTGCACGGTTAACATAGTTTAAATATCACTTTAAAAAAGATTAAATATGTGGTCAATAATGTTTTTTTAGCAAATCAATAATATTCAATGAATAATTAATTAATATAATAAAGGTTCACGTGAACTTAGCTCAGTTGGTAAGGGCAATGTATAATACATGCAAGTCCGGGGTTCAAACCCAGACCAATACAAAAAAAATTAATATAATAAAGGAACTACTAACATGTGCCCTGACAACAAAAATAGAAATTATGTTTGTGTCAATTTATTTATCAAAAGCAAATATTGTTTTTTAAAAAATATGTGCTATTTGTGAAATCCTTAAATACAATTAACTACGATTTTGAACATCATTATATTCAAATCCATATTTAAAACTAAATGTGATTAATTAATATCATGTATATTTGAATAGTTCGTATATATTGGAACACAATTTGGATGGGATTAAATGTAAATTTGTTCAACTAAACGTAATTAACCATATATTTTAACCACGCTAACCATTTAAATTGTTGCGGAAATTTATTGTCAAATTTGTGTATCAAAACACCAATTATGTTCTTCTAAGTAAACAACATATATATACTAATATTGCTCATGCATGATTTTTTTTCTTTCTTTCGAAAGATTCATGCATGATTGTTTATTTATGTCTATATATCAGTTCCAAATGTGTATCCGGTGGATTTGTTTGAACATATTTGGGTGGTTGATCGGCTTGAACGCCTTGGGATATCTCGATATTTTCAACAAGAGATCGAAGAATGCATGAATTATGTTTCAAGGTAATTTAGTTAATGATGACCCTCAAATTAATATTTTGCAATTATACCATTTTAAACAAATTAATTGAATATAAGCAATTGAAATTTCAGATATTGGACTGAAAAGGGCATTTGTTGGGCAAGAAATTCAAATGTTCAAGATATTGACGACACAGCAATGGCTTTCAGGTTACTAAGATTACATGGCTACCAAGTTTCAGCCGGTGAGTATTTACTAAGTTGTGCACATAATATACTTTTGACCCAAATTTCGAGATTGTGTCATTTTTTTGTCACGTAATATAGTGGCAAGACTCACACACTATATTATAATCGCACCATTTGACATAAAAATAAAAAAATACAAATAATATTTAGGGTTTTAATTTTGGAGGAATTGCGTTATAAAAAGACGAGAAGAATTTCAATGCAACGGTCATATCTTTCATTTTTATATTTAAATGCGACTAAAATCGCACAATTGCGAATAATATATATACACTACTAAAAAAACATAATTTAGAGAGGGTAAACGTGAAATATCTCTCTCTAAATCTACTGGTGAATTAAAGATATATAGATTTTTTTTTTTCCATCACTAATTTTCTTCTCTAATTTTCTTTTTTAAAAATATAATTAACTGCTTTCTTATGGGATGCTAATGAATTTTGTTTTCATATTTTTTGATAGATGTGTTTAGGCACTTTGAGAGAAATGGTGAATTCTTCTGCTTTGCTGGTCAATGCACACAAGCTGTGACAGGAATGTATAATCTATATAGGGCCACTCAAGTACTATTTCCAGGAGAGAAAATTCTTGAAAATGCCAAGCACTTCTCTGCGAAGTTTTTGAAGGAAAAGAGAGAAGCAGATGAACTAATAGATAAATGGATCATAATGAAAAATTTGCCTGACGAGGTAAATATTTCATGTCAATACAACATGAAAATAACATATATATAAATTGAATCCTAATTAAAATTGTTAGGTTAAAATATAAAACGAGGAATGACCCTATGCAACATTAGGTTATATATAGTTGGAGTATTTATTTTTGTTTCAATTTTTTTTTAGATTTGTTAGGCATGGTTGAAGCTTGTAAAAGTTAGTTACAAGTTGATTTGAATTACTTTAACAAATTCCAAATAAATCTAACAAATCTTTAACTATATCCATAGCATTATCTCTACATGTTGAGAGATAGATTTCAAGATTTAAACATGTGACCGAGATGTCACAAGGCAACAAACATTGCCGTTGTGAGTACTAATTTGAATTTCAAGATTTTGACCAAAAAAAAATTCAAGACTTTAAGTATCTAAATTTAGATACTAATTCAAAATATTATTTGATAGAATGTAACATACACAATAACCTAAGGTTATTAATGAATGACACTTGTAGGAGAAAGATGAGAATGCCATGCAAATTATGGGACCATTTTAGGAGT
>Ga0315913_1006147_pt1 | contig 14549 bp, 9 predicted proteins | sample MpolsnodulesMG_FD_207736 | JGI IMG/M metagenome (GOLD analysis project Ga0315913, IMG submission 207736) | Medicago polymorpha root nodule microbial communities from Los Angeles, California, United States - small nodules | ecosystem: Host-associated > Plants > Roots > Nodule | place: USA... | reverse complement strand
TCATCCTTTCTGAAATAAATTTGAAGCTAAAAACATGAGTTTCAGTCATTCAAAAACCAAACCAAACCTTCATATATAGTCCTCGCCATTTTTACATAATCTGGTATTAGATCTCTGTATATGATTCCATCAGGTCTAGCATCCAGCACTACCAGAGCCCCTGCATGCAATTTATATTTTTAAGTTCGTAACTCAGCTTACAGTTTGAGTGCAATTAAACAGAAAAATAAACTAATGGGAACACAAAACTCAATGACTGTCAATATGTAGCAATCTACACTACAGATAACATGACATAAAGAATACCCCTTCATCTAATAAGCAAGAAAATAGAGTTAGACTACAAGCTGTAATTGCAGGAAAATAAAAATGAGTCGCAGAAGAGACTTCTCCGTCCAATGGCAATAGCCAGACCCCTGATATCCCAAAGTGAAAAATACCCCCTTCATCTCTCCCCATCTAAGGCCCGCTAGGGCCGGTCCGTTTAGGGCCGGCTAGCCCGTTTTGACAACTCTGTAGCTAAGCTTAATTTATACTTCCTCCGTCCCAAATTATATGACGTTTTGGGCATTTCACACGTATTAAGAAATGTAATTAATTTTGTATGGGAAAAAGATATTATGAGTTGTTTTTCAAAATTGTCGTTAAAATGTTGTGGGAAAGATAAATTAAGAATTGAAAGAAGATAGAACAATAAATAGTTAAGGTTATAATAGGAAAAGTAATATTAATGTCTCATTGGTATTGTAAAGCGGCTTATAATTTGTGACGAATTTTTTTCTAAAGCGACTTATAGTTTGAGACGGAGGGAGTACAAGCCTAGCAAAAATCAAAGAGGTAAAAGAGAGAGAAAAAAGCGAAAAGTGAGTCTAGAGAGTCAACATGATGGGAGCCAATGAATAAGAGAATGAACTGGATATTCTCTTCAATGATGTCCCCAACAACAATGCTCTTCTCCTTCATGATGGCATTAATCATCGTAGCTCGGTCAAATCATCCATGCAAAAGTTAAGGGGTCTTAAATCTAGTTTGTTCAATGTGGTTAGCCTTAAGAGGACACTTTGCAGGTAATCACAATTACAAAAGTAGGATATTAAAGATGATGCAATATGGTAATAGAGCTCTACAAAGAATCACATTCTTCTTTTACAGTAAAAACTGAAAAATTAGGCTCCATAAGCCAACTACAAATGAGTTTAATAGAAAATTATATTATATATATTCCAAGTTATCAAATGTCACAATATCTAATCCAAAATTGAAAGGAAAAATCAACATCAGAAAACATTGCTTACCACCATACTTGAGGCTCTCATATATCTGAGGTATCACTTTAAAATTTTCAAAAGGAAATCATAATACTAAAAAAATTCTTGCACATATTATTAACTCTTTGCATGATGAATAGGTTGATCCAATTATTATTCATAAAATTTAGTGTGAAAGTCAAGAGTATGTTTATGTATCATATGAAAAGCGTTCAAAGTTTATGCAATTATGGGTACCTGGTGCCACCCAAGATTTGGTGGAATTGTCGGGCAAAGGAGCCAGCCAGAGAATATTTCGCAAGTTCATTGAATCATCATATGTCATATTGGACCCTAAAAGGATTCATAAAACCAAACACCACTTTAAAAGTTGATACTCAAAAGAAAAGAGAATCAAACATTTATGTTTTTGACATTTACAAGAACATGTAAACATTTAAAACAGAAAGTTATGTTCTCTCTCATATCAGGGACTCTTAATATGTCAGTTGAGGGATTTAAAGTTTGTTGGTTAATAATTAATTAGTTAGGATTGGTTTTGACTGAGATAGTTAGAAGAGGTAACACAGGTACTCGTTTTTTAAGAGAATCAGGGCTTATGGCACGGGGTTTGTGATCGGAACTTGGATATTATGAGGTATGGGGTGCTAGCTAGCTAGGTGCAATATTTAAGTGACTTGATTATTCCCTTTTGACACCTAGCTTTTTGGAGGGTTTCACTGGTTCTAGCATGCTTATGATATTGGTTAGTATTAGTTATGTCTGACATAGTTAGAGGTAGATTATTTTTTACATAAATAACAGGAAGGGAAGATAGGGCGCGATGAAAATCAAATCCTTGAGGCAGGGGGGTTGCTGGCCCTCAAAGATTTGTGAGTTGCATTCATCAACGAGGAATCCACTGCTCCTCTTTCTAGTTATAAAAAACCAGGCCTCCATCACTCCCCGTCTCATGTCCACTCACAAAGAAGTGAGATACGATTCTCTAATTTTATTTTTAAGGCAAAGACACCGAAACACTGCGACTCTCTCTTTATCTCTCTTAATTAAATGACTCATTCTCATCTTCTCTCACCACCTTTCTCTCTAATGAAACTTACTATAGTCACGGTAAATTCCCCCCACTTAAGGCAGAGGATCCATTTCTCACATCAAGTGCCTACAAAAGTTATAAAGCAATCTCACAAGATCAAGATCCAGAGAAATAACAGTACAGAATTTCCAAAGCATGACCTACAACTTGAAAGCTTAACAGAGATGATAGAGAATCGAACTATACATAACAGAACATCTAAAGATGTGGTGATATATAGCAATGTACCTCTCTGACAAAAACCCATATTGTACGGGAACACTTTTTTATCATATGCCGGGTATTCCCTTGCATGGAATCTGCCAAATGTAGAACAGTTGCATTCTTAACTCAACAAAAGATAGATATTTCAATAAAGCGAGTTATATGAAATTAATTGATTATCATCAAGTATCAACAACATACAAGATACCAAGTCTTCCAGAGTCTATGGATAGAAAGAGATGGCCATGGAATAAATCATATCGGTTCAAGGAAACATCAAACCCAATAGAAGGACCTCGATCAACAATGAGTTCAAACAAAAATTGCATATACATGTTCAATTCCTGCAATTACAAAAAGAACAATTCAGCATCACCCTTGGGATTCAATATCGACTGTTGAGAACAAACCTCAGAAATGAAACGTCTTCCATAGGGAGTTCTGGTGAGCTGGCATCGGTCTTCGTTTGATCCTTCCACATCAGGTACCTGCCACATTGTAATTTCTAACTGTCATAATGAGCAGAATAAAACCTCAAAAGTTGAAATTGTAACTAACTGGGATGATGGTGGGGTCAAGAGCGCGGTGAATGGCGGCAGGGTCACCACCAGAATCAACAGCGAGGCGAGCAAGTTCCAAAACGGGCTCAGGCGGCCACCAAATCATATCGTTATCATTTCTCCGGTGAAGAGGAGGAGAATCGGTAACCGTTGGAGAAAAGGGGACAAGGAATTTGAGGCATGATTTGAGTTGACGTGCTACGACGGGATTGACGAGTTTGGAGTGAGGTGTGGGACCCAGAAGAGATAATAAGTCAGAGGGAGTGGCTTTTGTTGGAATTGAGAATGAGATGATGGAAGAAGATGGAAGAGGAAAGAATGAAGATGATGATGATGTAACGGAAAATGAGAGGAATAGTGCCAATCCGAAGACTGAAGGGTATCTCATTGGGATCAACCCACCCTGTAAAAGGGCAGCACGATGGATTATTTACAGGTGGGGGTTGCGTTGCAATCCTCTATTCAATGATTCTTCTTCTTTTCTTTTTTACAAATTTTAATTATGTAATAAAAAACAATTATATTTTGTTAAAAAAAAGTTTTCGTTTATATCAAGAAAAATATCCATTAGAAATAAGAAACCCATGTATTGTCATTTGTTCAAAATAACAATCAAATGCATAATTCTCATTGAATGTTGGTATCAAATTAGTTTACACCATCGACGGCAAACATCCCCTTTTCTCTTTTTCTTTCAAAAAGGAAAAAAAAAAAAAAACTCTTTCTTTTTTAATAATCTTATACTCCCTCCGTCCCATAATACATGACACAGTTGACTCTATTACGCATACTAATGCATAATTTTGAGCTTAAATATCGTGAATAATATATTACGAAAAATTATGAAAATTTGATATTTTGAAAATAATCATCGAGACAAATCTAACGACATCTTATATGATATTAATTATCTTTATATATATTAGTAGAAAAATTGATTAGTCGGTGCATACCAATTAAATTCACAAAATAATTAACAAAGCAATTCTTTATTTGACTTTTAAAAATGTTTTCATAGGACATTTGAATGACGGGTTGTCCAATGAACTACATTGATAGTAGTGTGTGTGTATATATATATATATATATATATATTTAGTATTTGCAAATTACACAAAATACGAATAATGAATTGATTATTTCTCACATAAGTAAAAGCTAATATGATAACTTGATATGTCCCCTCAACAAAAAAAAAAGACTTGATATGTGACAATCCGATAAAAACAAAGAGAATAAGAGTATATGAAGGGACGTGCTAACCCGTCCATAGAGACTAGAGCATTAGTTAAACAATTAAAAATAGAAAGAAAAAACACTTAGCATTAAAAAAAACTTTTTCAAATTTCAAAAAGTAAAATACACAATTTCTAAGATAAACATTTCCTTCTATATAGGTAAATATTTTCCATATATATGAAATGAACTTCGAGGCATGAATAACCATCTTCACTTGTTTTTGTTGAAAATTCACCTATCAAGTTGTGCTCTCAATTGTGAGAACAACTTAAAAGAAGCTAATATTACGACATGATCTGTGACGATTCGATAAAAACCAAAGAGAAGAAGAATATATGAAATTGAACGAATAACCATCTTCACTTGTTTTTGTTGAACATTCACCTATCAAGTCGTGCTCTCAATTGTAAGCACAAAAAAAAACAGCATAAAATTCTACTTTCCTAAGATAATGTCGTTGTTTGTTCAAAAAAAACAATGTCTATCATTGCTGGAGTCCCTAAAAATGTGCTTTGTTTAAGCTCTCTTTCCCTTTAATAAGTGATATTCCAGACACATGATTTGTTTGGAGTTTAGGTAATAGATATATAGAATAGAATAATCAACCACATCGTGTCTTAATTGACTGTTTAGTGAACTAGCAAGATAAGAGAAGTCAGTTTACAGCATCTCATCTCCCCTTAATTGGATTAAAAGTTTTGCAGTTCAATGAACTGATTGCCTCGCATTAATTGGATAATTGAGCATCTGAAAACTTTTGAATGAAAAAGGAGAAAAAAAATAAGTCCGTTTGCATATGCTTAGATTATAGTCAAGAAAGTTACCAGGAGGAAGCTAGTAAAATTTTCAATACAGATAAAGAAAAGCTGAAAATGAGAAAGAAACACACAGAACTCTCCTGCTAAGAAAAAGAATATAATGGACAACACAACAAGAATATGATCATAAACAAACCAGACACTATATGACCGCATAGAGGAATGAGCACATTGTTTTTTTGTTCAATCATCCATCCATGCCTTCAATGCACTACAGCTTTCATAATAACTACAGTTTTCACTTTTCAGTGAATAGCTGCGGAAAATTCCTATGAGCCCTTGAAATTTTTTAAAAATGTTTAAAAAGTTAAAGATAAACAGAAACCTCCAACACTGGTATTAGGGCCCAGAACGTCTGTAACCTGCAATGCAGCAACACAAAACTTCAGATTAGAACCTACTGCACTCAACATTCTTTAGAAAAAACAAAAAAAATGTAAGAAAACAATTGCATGTCAGAGGAAATTAAAAGCTATAGCAAGTCTGTTAACCAAGTAGACAAGGATATCGAGCTGTGACTAGGGTGTTCCAAGAAAAGGTCTAGATACAGTAGAATAGATACACATCACATTGCAATAATACTGTTGACTAGATGTGCTAAAATGGGTTATATCTTAAAGTTGCCAGATTATATAAAGCGGGAAGGTTTTAAGAAGTTCAACACAAGGGTTGGCTTTAAACAAACCAGTTCCTGTATGAACCAAATGTTGCTTATTATGTCTCCCCCTACCCTATTTTACACTTTATCAACAATTCAAACAAATATTCAATAGAGGAATGATATTTTGACAACCAATTTTAAACAACTTTGGGTGACAACCTTTTTTCTCCCTTCTTATTGGACAATAGCAATAGAGAGAGAGAGAGAGAAAAAGTAAGAAAGTGAATAAAAGTACAATGAGTATGATAGAGAGAATTGTCACCAAAGTTTTGTTAAAAATGGTTGTTCAAATATCATTTCTCTATTCAATAATAGAAACCAAAAGTACATTTAAAAGTACTTCAAAAACATGTTTTAGGCAAAAGTTATCCAAAAATAATAATAAGACAATAACTATAATATTTTGAAATCGGTTCAAATTTATATAGGTTTAAATTATTCAGAACTTATTCCCAGGGGAGCATAGGAGCTTTTATGAGGGACACATCAAATTTCATGCACCAAGCCCCTTTACACTCCATCCATCAAAACAGAGGCAGGCAGCATCATTCATCGAAAACATGTGAAATAAAATACATTCCACATTTTGCAGTAACATATTTAGAGAGGAAGATAATTGACTTACATTAGCATGATGTGTATCCAAGAGAGAAACTAAAATCTATTTTCAACTTTAGCACCAGCAGTACCGTTTTCCCGATCATCCCGAGAAGGAACGTCTCCCATAATCTTCTCCTGGCCGCGCCAAAGAATCTGAGAACAGTGTTCCAACATTGATTTGGTCAGCAAAGCATGAGAGCATAGACTGAAGAAGATAATCTACTAAGCGCCTATTTGTTTTAATTTTTTAAAAACGTGATTTTAATAGTGTGTCAAAGTAATTTACCCTACAAATTTTGAAAATTGAATCTTTTAAAATAACTGATTTTTTAATAAAAAAAATCAAACAAGAGTAATGCTAGCAACATTTATTTTAACATTGTTTCCAACACTCGCTCTCTTATTGGGTGAAATACATCTGAGTCCCACCGCTTTGAAAATGGGTTCCACATAAAGTGGTGGAACCTATATGTTTTTCAACCAATAAGAGAGTGAGTGTTAAAAAAAGTATGTTAAAATGAGTGTTGCTAGCATCATTCATGAAACAAACAGACTCTTAACCCGATGTAAATAAGCACTTACTTTGTCAATGACCCCAAATTCCTGAGCCGATAATGCGTCCATGTAATATGTTCTCTTCATCACATTGGAAACTTTCTCCTCGGACTAGTAGTTTTAAAAGAAGCAAATAACAAAATATTAGATTTTCCCTCGTGTTCATTGAATAAATATGATATCCAATACCTAATGCAAGAAACTCACATTTCCTGTATGTTTGGCCAATAGTTTAACTAGAGTGTCCCTGTTTACTATCACCTGAAAATTTTGGAGTACATGAAAAGATTTAGAGACATAGTTGGACATTTAGGTTTAAATAAAAGAACATCAAGAGTGAAGATAAATAGATAGATGTACAGTACATGTTTATGATAGATGTTCAGGTTCACATTTAGGCTCAGTTTGGTTAAACTAAGTCATAAGCTAGCTGATGGGTTAAAAGCTAGCTTGTAACTGATCATTGATAGCTTATAGCTGAAGAGCTAGTCAATTGACGTTAAAGTGCTGGGTAAATTTAGCTCTTATAAATATAAAGTACATAATTTAATTTTAAATGTATAAAAAAAAACATTTCATTAAACAAACAAGAAAAAATATTATTTGAATTTTGTTCACATCCCCTCCTTTTCTTCGTCACTTCTTTCTTGTAATGGTTTAAGCCTTCAAGGACAAATTGTGCAGTACACATCGAAGTCACTCATTTCTAAACCTGTAGCAGTTTTATATTTGTGTAATTTTTTTTTGGGCAATTAGTTGTCTGTGTAACTTTTATGTAAAATTCACTCGCAAAACATATTAACTTTAGAGTGAGGCTATATATATTGCCGATGATGCTTCTAACTTTCTATTGTCTAGATCCAACTACATGCAATGTTTATTGACTTAGGAAATAAACAATGATGATACCGATTGTGCATAGATGGGGATTCAAATTTCAATCCAATAATTTAGCTGAAATACGAAGTTGGACATTGCCAAACATTGCATAATGGCTTTTTTTCTAATCGTGATATTTAAAAACAAATAAGTGGTAACAGAATACTAGAAGAATGCAATGGATGGAGCAAACGTGCACTTTTTAATTGAGTTAGTGGGTAGTTATTATTTCTTGGCAAAAGGTTAAAGAAATAATACAACTAAGATAAAAACGTGAGAAAATGTGAGAAGCTATAAGCTATAAACTCGAACGCTACTTGAAATAGCATCTCAAAAAAAGCTATAAGCGGGTAAGAGAAGCTTGTTTACCAAACATGTCTCATTTGATCAAACAAGCTTATAAGCTATTCAAATACTATAAGCTAGATTATTGACATTACCAAACATAGCCTTAGAATCAAATTAGAGAAGAAAAAAACTACACATGGAAGTGAGAAAGAACTATCCATTCCAAATATATGGGGGATATTTGTAAACATTTGAGTGAATACAAATCACAAGTCTTGAACTAGAAAGATGCTCACATTCAAATTTACCAGCTGATTATGGACACTAGGTTCGGATAATAAGAAATAAATTGAAAATGTGCTCAAATATAGTAAGGAAATACATTAAGATATTATATTTTAAAATAGTGTGGCAGACGGAAGTTCTACATGAACATGCCAATTGCCAGACATCGACAACATGAGAAGGAAAAAATCAAACAAAAGCATAACAAACTTCATCATTCCCAATATAAAAACACGGTGTAGCAAAATAAATTTGACTAACCTCCTTGGCATGAATAAGAACATCACTAGCAGGTCTCAACCCAGACGATGGAACACGAGGCTGCTGAATCATGGCTGAAACAGTAACCAATAGAAAAGTATCAAATCTGTGAGGAATTAAAGGACTATAAACAAAAACATTGAAACAATTGGGTCTGCGCTGTACCTTTTGCATGTGGCGTCATAAAGCGTCTACCTTTAGTCCCTGCCGAAAGTAATAGACAGGCTTGACCTACAGCAGCTCCAAAAGCAACTGTGTTTATCTGCTCAGGACGCAAAAGCCAAATACGTGGGACAGGATATTTTCAAATGCTATTTAAAGAGATGAACAAATCACTTAAAAAGGATGCATGATTACACATAATTCTGAGTACACAGATAATTAACCTATTATCCATCACAATTCTTTAAAAGTACATTACTCAGATTAAATCAAAAACAAATTTCAGGTCATATGCCAAGTAAAATTTAACTGTGGCACTAAAAAGAACGTGGGCAGTTATTATAAACATAAGTTACTACTGTGCCACCATGCTGCCAGCAGTATGAATCAATTACACCACAGCCCAATAGTTGATGTGGTAATGTTAAAACCATCATAATTACATTATGCTTCACAATTTCCATAAATCAAAGCAACCCAAAATAACTTGTCATCATATTACCGACAAGTACAATCATCAGCAAAAGTCAACAAGAAATACAAGTAAAAAATTATTTGAAGTGCATTGTCAGTGAGAAGAAACAAACTTCAGTTTTCATCAGCATCATTGCATCGTAAATGGCAAATCCTTCTGACTCCATCGCCACCTAAAGTTAAAAACAATAAACGCATGAGTTGAACCATACAAAGCACGTGTCCAAGTGCAGACAGAACATCAAACATTTCAAAATAACAAGCAAGGTGCCAGCCAATTACCGTTTCTCCATCCGCCCGCGTAGTCCCGGTGGAATTGATGTAAATATAGATTGGTTCTTTAGGAGCCATCCACTGCAGAAACATAAGCTCTGCAATAACAAGCTCCGTGACAGCCGGCACCAACTGATAGGTAGAAACTAGAATCAGTCATAACAGTTTGTACAAATTGCAATTCCCATTAAAAAAAAAAGGATTAATCAATTCAGAGCATTAAGAGGGATAATACATATGAGTTTGAAACTCAAGTCTCTCATAGTAATAATACAACTACAAGCAATACAGTCACAAACATGATAATCTCTAAAGCACCACAGTTGGAAGGCATGTCCGGTGTCTGACACCGAAACATTTAATTACATTCAATTGTGTCATTTTCTCAAACTATTACCACTGTCAACATGTCAGTGCCTAAGCTTCATAGATCATAATTTGTACCAATATACAAGAAAACATAAATAAATGCACTTACAGGCATGCCAATGTAAACAATTCGACCGTTGAGCAGAAGCGATGGCAGGTCAGGAGGTGGTCTTCTGGGTCGTTGTTGTTGGCTGTATGAAGAACTCCTTTCAAGCTATTTCAACCACAGAAAATAATAATTAAAATTAATGCAAAGAACGTATAGTATTTAACCAAAGATATTATTCAATTTGCAATCATCATCATTAAAACCGTCTAACTTTAATCATAACTACTTCTAAAATCACACATAACAAGCAACAATAAATGGTGTAAGCTTATCTAATTTTCTTCAATTTCTAAAAAATGAAATGAAAAATTGAAAAAGGTGATTATGAAGATAAGAAATTGGAATTACTTACTTGAGCGGGAGTAGCCATGAGTTGAGGGGAATCAAAAATATCCAAAAAAGGAAGATTATCAGGATTAGAAGAAGGGTTAAGAAGTGTTTCGGGGGAAGAAGCAGCGACAGAAGCGAGTTTGGAGAGAAATGGGTCGTTAGGGTTGAAAGGAATCTTGGATTTGCCTATTGCGTTAACGGTTCTAAGAGTTCTCAATCTTTTTGTTGGAGTGAAACGAGTGGATGAAGCGGGCATGGAAGTTGGCATGGATATGGGTACTCGGAAGCATGTAGCCATGGTGGTGATGATGATTTTGTTGCACTTTCTCACACGACACCTCTACTGAAATGAAAACTGCTGGGGATATTATAGCGTGAATGTATGAAGCGTCAGATTTTGCGAGTGCTTAGAGTTATGCCACCTATGTGAATTACAAATCTCACCTCCAAAACATAGAGGTTAAACTTTTTATGTTTGGCTCGATAGGTCATTTCATCCTATAATTAATTTCAAATTTTCATTTTGATCTCGTAATTAATAAAATTTATGTTTTGATTCCTTAACTGTCCTTCTGTCTCAAATAAATCCATGGTTGTTAAATTTAACCACAAATCCATTTAATCTTTTTATTGTATTGTAAAAAGATAACCATTGGATCATGGTCTATTGTATGTTACAGTATACCATCAATAGCTAATATTTTCCCCATTCCTTCATCTTCTTCCCTGAACTTATTCATCATCTTCATATCATATTCACCAACATTCATAAAAAAATCCAGAAAAAAAAATCATAATCAATTAAAATCACAATCAATTAAAAGATTCATCAATCATGAACAACAACAACATGGCATCCAGATTAAACAACAACGACAACTACACTTCCATCACCATGAACAGCAACAACACACAAGATAAAGAAAAGAGGAGTCAGAAGGAAGAAGTTCCGCAAGAAAAAGCTACTCCTCCATCGATTTTCCAGAAAAAGTTACCCAGATCTGAAAGAAGATTCGAATTATGTTTCTGTCACACCAATCTTCAATTTCTCTCAATTATTGAGTTTTATGGAATTGAATTCGAATTTTGGGTTTGTTACAGGTTGTGGAAAAAGTGATTATTGAGAAGTTAACAGTTAAAATACGTGATTATTGAGAAGTTAACAGTTCAGGATTGGGAGATTCAAGAGAAAATGGAACATTTGATGATGGGGTTAAGTTTAAAATTTTACCAATTTTTTTGTCAGCAAAACCGTGACCCATGAATGGAAGAAGAAGAGCAAGTTTGTTGTTGTTGTCATTGTTGAGTGGAATTTGGATTTGGGAGTGAGGGTTATTTTGGGTATTTTGATTGGTTGGGTCCATTTGATATTCTTGATTTCCCACGTCAAACTGATTCTGGTTATTGATGATGCAGTTTTTTTATTTCTTGATGTTCTTGATTTCCCATTTTAGTTTGTTGTTGTTCTTGATTTCCCAAGAGAAAATAGAACATTTGCTTTTTTTTTGTTTGAATTAAAATTAAGTGATTGTTTTGAGTTATTGATGATGCAGTTTTTTTATTCATCAACAATTGTTTATGGTGATTGTGATTTTAATTGATTCTGTTTTTTTTTTTTGATTTTTTTATTAATGTTGATGAAGATGATATGAAGATGATGAAAAGAGTTGGGGAAGAAGATGAAGAAATGGGAAAAAACAATTAAGTGTTCTTGATTCACCGGAAGATACAATAGACATGCATGATCTATCGGTCCTCTTTTAATAAAAAAGATCAAACAGTTTAAATTTAAAAAAAAATAATAGGATATGTGGTGGACCACCGTTAAGGTTTGTAATGTATAAATTTGGGGTTAAAACTGACGCTGAGGATTTATTTGACAGACGGTGAGACAATTAAGGGATCAAAACATGAATTTTATTAATTATGAGATCAAAATGAAAACTTCAAATTAATTACAGAACCAAATGACCTATTAAGCCTTTTAGTTTATAATTGTAATGCTGTCAAAAAAAAAAAGTTTATAATTATAAAAAAAAATTGGCTAAATTAATTCAATGGTCCCTCAACTAATTCTCAGTTTTCATTTATTAATAGGTTTGAAACTTTGAAGTTGAAAATGCAGAAGCATGGTGAGAAAGAGAGAAAGGGCAGAAAGAGTGGGTAAGTGCTTTATTTAAGACTTAATTTTGCTGAGAACCAAAGATAAAGAATTTTTTGTTTTTGGCTTTTAATTTTATTTTTTTTGGGCTGTTTGATTTTTTTTTTCGGGGTTTATTATTAATAGAAATCAATGGTGATTATGATAATTGATGTTTTTGAATTTTTCTGAAAAATCGACGAAGGAGATGATGATGTTGATGAATGTGATGTTGAAGGTGATGAAGAAAAGTGGGGAAGAAGATGAAGAAAGAGGGAATTAATTAGTTGTTGTTGACTCATTGTAAGATAATATACATTTGTGTAATATAATGGTTCTCCTTTTAAAAAAAATATCAAACGGTTTAAATTAAAATAATTAATAGGATCTATGGTTGACCAGTCTTAAGGTTGATTCGTCATGGACATTTTGGGTTAAAGTTAACAGACAAAGACTTTTTTGAATAACAGAGCAAACGTTGAGGGACCAAATTGAGGATTTTAAGATTTATGGGACCAAAACGAAAACTAGTTGAGGGACCATTAAATTAATTTAACCTTTTTTTTAAGGAAATTTGTAATTATAAATGAAAATGCAGGTAAATCTAACGTTTTAAAGTTTTGATTTAAAAAATAATGATCAACTCACTGGTGTATTGTTTTTGGTAGATGATGCTTCTAATTTCTTCCTGACCTAATATTTAATTTTATTTATTTAAAAGAAAAATTTACTTATGACACTCATATATTAAACATCTTAAGATCACCACTAAAAAGAAAAACATCATAAGATGGAAAGAAATAAAAATAATGATATGGTATAGCTAATAGATTGGATGGTATGATTTGAATATTAGAAAGTGGTGTGATATAGGTAATATACATTAAACATCTTGAGACGGAAAATCATAGATATTAAAATAAAATGAAATGTTGAATAAGTGTTGAAGATTTAGTGAGGTTTAGATATAATTTTTTTAGAAGAGGTTTAAATATCATTGTTGTGTTTAAAAATACAAAATCGATAATTTATTATACTGTATAAAGAAAAATTTAATAGATGAAGTCTCATTTTAGTCCCTTGAGAAAAAAGCAACAAAAAAAAATTGTTGACGTAAAAAAGCGAGGTATAATAGTCCTTTCATTTCACAAATTTTAGCACAATTAGAATTTTTTGATGTGGCACTTCATGCGACGTTTTGTTCAAAAAGCTTTGAGACCTGTAAGATCATGGGTGGGTTTAGAATGGGAAAGGGAAGTTTTTTCCCATCATGAGAAAATTGATATTTTAACCATTGATATATTAATATTTTAAATGAGTGGTTCAGATTTATTGATGGCAACCTTCTTCTAACTTTTTAGCATTGAACCTACTACAAAAAATTTGACCCCAATGCAAAAAATAATTTGTATGCTTCCGTTTATAATTGATTGTGGGCTTCCGTTTTTTTTTTCCTTCTAAGAATGAGCCACAACATATTTTACTAATTAAATGCAAAAAATAATTTGTATTTTTGGGTAGAATTAATGCTTTTAATTAAATATTTTTTGGTAGAATAACACTTTTATATTAGAAAATAAACTGGGTTTTTCAAATTTAATAAAAATCCGATTCAAACCAAAAAATTAAAAAGAAACCGACCCTCAATTATATAAATATAAAATAATGGGTAGAGAAAAGAAATGGTTCTTTTCCAATTTCTTCCTCAGTTAAAAGAAAATCACGTCGTGGAATTCTCCCCAACCCTCTCCACGATGATACCATCCAAACAAAGATAAATGCATGTGTCAAACAAAAGGAGTCCGTTTTGTATTCATGGAAAGTTTGAGCGCAAATTGTTTGGGTGTATTTCGCGGGTAACAGGGCATCACTCTCAACAGCTCCTCAGGAAGATGGCAAGAGAAAAATACAAATGGGTGGTGTATTCACAGTGGTGGATATGCACAGATGAGGTGTAGAGATGGCTGATGAGGTTGGTTTG